>Ga0228711_1011023_pt1 | contig 11663 bp, 4 predicted proteins | sample MedpolnodulmetaG_2_FD_177996 | JGI IMG/M metagenome (GOLD analysis project Ga0228711, IMG submission 177996) | Root nodule microbial communities from Medicago polymorpha collected in Santa Monica, California, United States - brown nodules | ecosystem: Host-associated > Plants > Roots > Nodule...
TCTTTCAACGAACACCGATTCAGAACCATTGAGTACTCTGTCTCGTTTTCGTAAAACAAATATTGTTTACTTTTTTTGAAAAAAAAATATTGTTAAACAGTTATAAAAATATATGGTTATAGATATGGACATCCAATAAAAAAATCGGATTTATAAAAATGGATGACCGACCATTTTAGAATAGACCGGTTAATTTTTTGTGTGTAAATATCCGGTTATTTGGATATGGTTTTGGATTTGGACATGGTTTTCTCTGTTAACCGGATATTTTGCACACCCCTAAGCAGCATAGACATATTCTCTAGTATTGGGTGCATTTTATGGTGGTCAAAACAAATAACAGAGGTCCACTCTCAATTTAGTGGGGGTTTTAATTAAAATTCACCTACTAGTAGAATGTGTTGAAAGTAGTATGCAAGTGTGATACTGACATTTTCTCTTGGAAAATATGTGTCCAAAGAACCACTCTGTTCACCGTACTACCAAGATTAGATTGTTTTGTAATGTCCAGAATACTACATTGCCTTCATTCTTGCCTTAAAGCTTGATAATTAATAACAGGAAGCATGGAATAAGTTCAACTCAGAAGAGCTTTTTTAATTCTGACGAACTTCACAACTTTAGGGAAGTTTGTACTTTGCATAGCCAATTCCATGTGGGGGGACAACAGCCGTAATTCAGCTACCTCTTTCATTACCTAATTGTTTTGATGGATCATCGATGGTGGAAAAATTGGTTTCATTGTGGTGAAAAATTGATTTCCTTGTTTGGGCGTGAGGATGCCCAAAGGTTACACCAGGGAGTAATCTTTGGTGTAATATATGCTATTCCGGGGAAGTTGGGTTTATACGGATGCTTAAGAATGTTGCATATATTATTGTAAAATATCATTTTGAGGGGATCTATGTCACAATTTAATTCATTATTTATGTCAAGTGAAAAGCTCATAGCTAATGAGCGATTTTTTTTTCCCTTTCAATTTTATTATGTGATATAGTAAAATCTGAATGCATAGTATATACCCTCTTGTGAATTGCCATTACAATATGGTATGGTAACGTTCTAGTGTAATAATTGAGCTGAAGTACCATGGACCTTGTGTACAAGCTTCTGCATCTGGTGATAGCATGTTTGGTTTCTAATTTAGATTCCCAATATTATGGCTTAGACAAGATTGATAAGGGATAAACCTTTGTACAAATCACAATTTGCAGTTTGATAAACAAAAAGCTAAACATTAAATGAATCTAAAGCTGTTTGTCGTCATTGGTTTTCATTGCACTATGTTCAGCTTGTTTATCTGTTGCTGGATAGAACCAAGTTCAGCTATGTCCAGCTAGTTTACCTACAACTATATTTGTTCTGGAAAAATTTTGGACACATAATTTTTTTCTGGGTGACTCAAACTTTGATGGTGCAGTAAATTTTGTCAGAAAAATTAAGGATGAGGGAGATGAGTGATGAGTGATTCCATCGAAATTCAATACTCGTTCCTCCCAAATAGAGCAGAAGCATACATTTATTTACATGTAAAATTTAAGATTCTAAGAAAAATATAATATTGAAATTGCATTACTCTATATACAATACATACAATTATATATATATACAGACCACACCCACCTTTGCCCGCAACAGCTTTTTCTCATTTGCAAACAAAGGTGGCAGTAGATGTTGCTTGTGAGGCTCAATACTCTGAGCTGAATGGCTTGTAATGCTTTAGGTCCTCTATAATACTGGCGGTTGAGCCAAGAGCAGCCGCAACTGATACAATAAGGCATATAACACTTATGATTTGCAACATAATCCATTTAGAACTCCATTTTGGGATCTTCCTTTGCAAGATATACATCTCCACTGGATAATAAACTGTTAAAGGCCAAAATCCCACTGCTCCAAGAAATCCCAGAACATCATTAAAAAAAGGAATCAACATTGCAACAAAAGTAGTTAGGATCATAAATACTGTTCTCCAAACTAATCTAAATAGATTTAAATTGTAAGGACGAAAACCCGGGATTGGAATTTTGTGTTCCACTTTTGTTTGGGGCCATCTTTTTGCTGCTCCTTTCTCTACGAAGGCAAAGATGGATTGAACATATACTTGGTATGCTCCCACAAGGTGGATTACGACGGCAGCATTCGCCAAATCGATGAGCCAAGCTGGATTGTACATGCTAAATCCAGTGAGCAAGTTCCCTGGTGCTTGTTCTCCAAATGCAGCATAACCCATGCAGCCACAAAGCAGATAAAATGCTGTAGTGACAGCAACACTTAAAGTTGCTGCATTCTTCATCGTTTTTATTTCGGATGGTGGACTTTTTATGGTGTCCTGTGTAGTAAAAATATATATTTAGTTTCTGTCACAAAATTCTGTTGGTTTTCTTAATTTTAATTAAGATAAAGAAAGGGCATATGTATATACCTGAATTTCAATGAGAATCTGAGCGTATGAATAAGCAAAGGCTATGTCACCAAGAGCTTGGAAAATTCCCCACAATTTTGTTGTTGTTGACACATTTTCAGTGCTTCCTCCAGTGATAGTACCCTTGAAGGTACCATTTTCTGTTTAAAAATCAGTTAGCAAAACAAAAAGTATAATCCCCGAGTTAAATGTTTTTTTGTTAACACTCTAGTTTTTTGGGGAAAGGACTCTAGTAGTCCCATTCGACCGTAAATTACATGATCAAGAATTATTACATCCAGAAGTCGAACTCGGGTTCTCTAAATTTGGTAAATTTCAATAACCACTTAAATACAATTGTTTAATTAAATGTTAAATATATTTGAAGTCTTTAAAAAATTACGAATGTTTCATGTTTAGTCTCTATAAAATTAAACAACAATAACCTGCTGTTTGGGAAATTGCTAAAAAGACGCCAATTGTGGAATAGCCAAAAGACATTATTGCAGCTATCACTGAGAGCCACCACGTTTTATGAAACTCTGGAATTTGAGAAACGAAAATTTCGAGTACTCCAAAACTGATCATGTATGGGTTGCTTGAAATGTGACATGGATCTTTTCCTCCTGATAAATGGAGACATCTAGACTTTTGTATTTCCCTGTCACCCAAAATCAATTTCAAATTAAAATTAACTCATAAACAATAATCTAGTTAGCCAATCCTAAATAATAGAAGTAAGACAAATGCTAGTAGGTATTTTGGCTTAATTTTACTTTTGATTGATCTAATTTAACTAGATATGGTTTTGATCCATCAATGGTTTTTTTTTTTAAATGCTAAAGAGTGCTCTCAAAACATTGGTTAAGAGAACAAAAATAGAAAAATTGTTTTGAAAACTTGTGAATTTAACTTTTTAAAAGTCAAAATATTGTTATTTTCATATAAACATACTATTTTTAATTTCCTTCATAACCCTTTTTTTTTAACAATATCAATCCTTCTTTTTAGTTGTTATACTTAAGTTCTTCAATGTCTTTTTAGTTGTTTAAATTTCTCAAATTTTCATAATAATATTAGGAATTCATGTTTTATTCATGTTTTGTTAAAAAATTCCAATTTTTTTTGGGAGAAATTATTATAATATTATGAATTTTTCTGCAAAATTTTATTCAAAAATATGAATTCTAGATATGATCGTTTACTTTAAAGGAGTGACCAAAAATGAAGATGAGAAATTTTTTAAGGACTAAAAGTTGAAGAAATTTTTTAGAGGGACTAAAACGAAAAGTTGACATATTTATAGGGATCAAAAACACATTTAACCCATAATATTAAAATTTTCATAAATTAATTGATGAATCAATTATTTTTCATAAATTAGAAGACACATTTAACCCATAATATTAAAATTTTCATAAATTTTTTAACATTAATGGCACAATTATTTTTCTAAAAGTTCTAAAGATCCATTAATGGTAATTAATATATCTTATTTAACTCAAAAATAAATATATCCTAAATATTATATCTTTGTTTTTTGATAAAAATAAATAAATATCTCTCTTTAATCCTTCATTTTACATTCTATAAACTCTTTTGAATTTTATCAATTATGTTGAAAGATATATACCGTATGATTAATTAACTCACATCATGCTGATGGGAGCTGCAATTGAGTATCCTATTGCACTGCCATAAAGATACAAGTACTGAACTATTCCACAAACCGTGTAATGGTGCCCGCCTGCAAATTACGTTTGAAACTATAATGTTATTATAGAATGTGACCACTCTTAAGAATAAGAATAATATACATGCATTGCATTTCAAATGTTTATGTCATTACGTGCATGTTGTGACATGATATTGATGTTTTATAATACTCATTCTGATCTTAAATATAAACAAAAAAAATTCATATACATTTGTTCTACATTTGAAACAAATAAACTTGAATTTTTGCTAGTATTTAAGAGCATGGGAAAGTATGTGTTAATTAACGTGTAAGTCAATATAAGTTACCAAGAATGCTATGAACTGCATCCACAAAAGTATAGCTTCTCTTTCCATACACAGGATCTCCACAACGATAACATTCAGCTAGCATTGATGAAGTATACAAAGTAATGAGGCTGAAAAGGATCATCGCCACAGGACCAGCAATCCAACCCAACTGTGCCATAGCCCATGCTAAGGATAGCACCCCAGACCCAATCACAGCTGTTATTATATGAGAGCTTGTTGTCCATATTGTTCCTGTCTCATAACAAAAAAAATATGTGTTAAATTCAATAGTGCATTTATTCTTTTTATTCAATATGTGTTAAATTCAATAGTTCATCTCTATTTTTGTTGTGATGAAACTGAAAATAATTTTCATTTTCGTCTCTTAATTTCATGTGTAATTCATTCTTTTTATTAATGAAATATGAGTTTTTGATTAATCCTATCTGGACGATTTGATACCAAATCTTGATATTTGTTACATTATCCAAGAAGACAAAAGATCGACACCAAATGTAAACTTATGAAATTCATATTAAACTCATTTGTGCATCATTACATACAAACTCATTACATATCATCAAATACACAATCAAAAAATACCATGTAACGTAAAATCATATAATGAAATGAATTAATGTGAACCTGTTCGTTTAGGACGACCATCATCGTCGAAGTATTCAGGATCAGGTTGTGAAGGGACACAGTCTATGGAATAGCTATGGTTTCTTTCAATTTCTTCTTCCAACATAATGCATGGGGCAGTTCATACATCAAAATGTAAATAATTGAGAGAATATAAATTGATAATGTTGTTTTGTTCATCCCAACAATTGGGTTGCGTCTACTGACACAAATAAAGATTATGGGATGAAAATTGTTGGCCCTTATTACTTGAGTTATTTATCTTTATATTTTAACCTTCCAATATGATAAACAATTAATTTATATCCATTCACCTTATCCACACCTCTTTCCTCTTTTGATTTCTCTTCTCTCTCCTTCATTTGTGTCTTGGAGGACGGGAAATGTCGGACACACTTAAGGTGTATAATTGGTGATGGAATGTCTAAATATCATCACCCTTACAATATACATTAATAATGGAACGCAGCTATAATCATTGACGCATAACATGATTAAACCACAACCATCACCACATTAGTACACTTAGATGACATATATATCGATATGGATTAGTGACATGCAAATTTTATGCAATGTAATAACTGAATCATATCTATTTTCAACTAATTCAATTGAAATCTTCAGTGAAATCAAGTTAAAGTTTGCAAATTCAATAATTGCACAGACGATGCATAAATGGTTATAACAATAATAACCTCATGAACTCTACAAATTCAATATTTTTTTGCAGATAATCCCAACATAAAGTTTGTAGATACCAAAACAAAATATAGAACACAAAGGATGAGAGACTCTCATTCTCTCACTAATCATTCTCTCATTAAACCAAGACATCATGTTAAAACAAGTGTGGAAATTGGGAGTTAAAAGACTAAACACAAAATCCTATATTTGATAGAACTAGTATGGTGTGAATTAAAAAAAGTGGTAATCCTACATTGGGTAGATCATACACATTGATGGTGTTTATATTTTGGGGGTGTACCTCTAAGAGAGTTGCATACCTTTTATGAACGAAGTAAGCACTGACGAAATATGTGTGTGTGTATATATATATATATATTATATTATATTTCGCAAATGTTAAATTAAATATTTCATTTAAACATTATTAGAAAATGTTTTCTTAATCACCATATTTCACTATATTTTGGCACTCCATAAGAATATATTTTGGTAATCAATATGATGTATTTTGGTACTAAATTTGAGATATTTTTGTACTAGATCTAACATGTGAATTACTTGTTTTTCAAAGTTTTTCACATATTAGTTATGAGTTCTCTCTATAAATAGAGAGTTCAAATAGTTCATTCTACACGTCGAAAAAGACTTCTGAAACTTCAAATATTTTTCTCCCCACTTCAGTTTTGGGTTGACAAATCATTCTTCTTCTTTTCTTTTCGTCCTTTCGGTTTCAAGTGGTATTTGTATCATAATTGAGTGGTACTCTTACCATATAGAAGGTGTAATTTCCGAACGATTATCTACAATGCAGTAGGTAGTCGTACAGTGTGAACTACGTAGTTTTATCCTAGAGGCAACACAGTAGATAGTTTGTCTTGCATAACTTTGAGCACTGTTGTGAAACGGTCTTAAAGAGGACGACATGGTCGTGACTGAACTCAATAATCTCTTTTGGAGGTAAATCTTTTTTAAGGTATTTTTTCAAATCCAAAAACAACACATCCTTATTTACAATAATCATATGAATGACCTTAGTTGTCAAGCCTTTGATTAGTGGCTTGACTAGCATAAAGTCCGTCCCTTATCCATCAATGTGATCCATTAGTTGACGGTTTAGAGATCAAATTGATGGATGAGAGCATAATATATTTAAGTTATGATCATTTTAATAGTTCATAGATCAACTTCTTCAACAACAAAAAAACTGTTTATAGATCAACTCGTAAAAAAAAAATCAGAGGATATATTAACTTTTTATTCATTAATTCATTTAGATCAATGGATGTATTTATTCTAAAAATTAATACTTTCTTTTCAATAGTATATTTTATGGTTGGTTTGTAAAAATAATTAATTATAAACTATTAATTTACCTGTATCTACACAAGTACTATATGATAGAGAAGATTTTCTTATCAATTATCATTTCGTGGGATACAAAAAATCACTAATCACCTCACTACTATAAATAAGTTCAGCCTTAATTTTAATCTCTCTCGCAGCTTCAACCCTAATTTCAATCTCTCTAGCAGCCTCGCTTTCCCTAACGATTTTGGTTCGTCATTTTCTTATTCTTCAATATTTATCTTCTGATTTTTCTTATTTTCTATTTTTTAGTTCAAATTGATAAAAAAAAATTATGCTTCTTTGCATAAATTTAGGTCAACGAAACTTGCTTGATTAAAGACTTGAACCAATGTTGGGAGGTATGTTTATGCTTTTGGTTTACATAATTATCTGGTTTATGTTTTTTATTTTGTAGATTTTAGTGTTGGACCCTGATTAGTGTTGTTGATTTGAAGAATTCTTAATATATGGTTGGAGACACATGTTGGCGTTTGTGTTGATGCTTTGTAGTTCTTAACTAATATTGTTTAACTTAATTTTTGTTGATGTGTACTTCAATGAAAAATGTTAACTTTGCAAACTTGTAATCATTTTTATGCTAATGTGTACATGTTATTACTATTAATGTTTGCTAGTATTTTGTTTTTGTTGTCTGTATTGATCTATATTTGGGTTTGCTTGATTAAAGACTTGAACAAGAGCTGAGAGGTGTGTTTATGTTTTTGGTTTAAATGATTGTGTGGTTTATGTTTTTTATTTTTGTAGATTTTAACGTTGGACCCTGATTGGTGATGTTGATTTAGAGAATTCTTAACCTATGGTTGAAGGCACGTGTTGGTGTTTATGTTTCTGTTGGTGCTTCATGTTTCTTAACAATATTGTTTAACTTAATTTTTGTTGATGTATAATTCAACGAAAAAATGTAAATTTTGCAAACTTGTCATCATTTTTATGTTAATGTGTGCATGTTATTACAATTGATGTTTGCTAGTATTTTGCATGTGTTGTTTTCATTGATCTATATTTGTGTTTGTTTGATTAAAGACTTGAACCAGGCGTGTTTATGCTTTTAGTTTATATGATTATTTGATTTATTTATTTATTTATTTTTAGATTTTAGCGTTGAACCCTGATTATTGGTGTTGATTTGAAGAATTCTTAACCTATGGTTGAATGCATATGTTGGTGTTTGTGTTTGTGTTGGTGCTTCATAATTCTTAACAATTATTGTTTAACTTAATTTTTGTTGATGTGTACTTCAATGAAAAATGTTAATTTTGCAAACTTTTCATTATTTTTATGTTAATGTGTACATGATATTACAATTAATGTTTGCTGGTATTTTTCTGGTTTGAGTTGTATGTGTATGTGTGTGTATATATATATATATATATATATATATATATATATATATATATATATGACCATGATAGTTATATAAAACTTTGGGAATTTGTTTCACTTGTTTTGTCATTAGTTTGACTTGAAATTACCATATGCAATATGACTACCATGTTGCAAGGGTGTTAATGGTGAAAGGTTATAAATATAACCATGATAACTAAGTTCTTAACTTGGAATAAATAAATCGTAATTGAGTCTTTTTTTTTTGTAGTGGTAATTGAGTCATTTAATTCATAACAATAATATCACACATATTGTTCTTTCAAAAATTAAAATTCAAAGTGTAATAATAATCCTTAAAAAACTACCAAATAGTCATTTGGAGATCAGCAAAAATTACACACACAATAAATGTCGTAATTGCATTCTATGAATTTCATATTTCCAATCAATATGGGTCGCCGTTGAGGTCGGCGTATGAGATCCCTTTAGGTGTCACACCTCCATTGATCAGTGACATACCTTTAAACATGATCTTCTAGCTAAATTTGGTGTACCGGCCATCTCCTCAACATGTTCCATCTGAATTTCTCAAAAGCCAATATTTCACCTCCTACCTCAAACCATCTCACGTCCATAACCTACTGCAACTAAGACATGCCCTACACAACATTTCTTCTTAAATTGCCTTCTTAGGATTAGCTGGTCCTACATAAGTATCGTTTATAATTGTAATAAAAAGTAAATTAGTTTAAACTGTAATATTAAATTTTTACTTATGAGAAAAATATATATAAAAAATATTGACCCCCTAAATTTACTCATCTCGTTGATCCAACTATCAACAAAAACGACACTTTGGTCATGCTCCCTGATGTCCATTTAGGCGTCACACCTTCATTGATCAGTGGCACACCTTTAAACACGATTATTCTATTTCCTCAACTCGCTCCATGTGAATATCTCAATAGTTAGTACTTCACCTCCATCCTCAAACCATCTCACGTCAATAACTCATTGCAACTAAGACATGCCCTACACAACATTTATTCTTAAATGTCTTCTTAGTATTAATTGGTTCTTCATAAACACCGTTCTATAAACAATAAAAAAGTAAATTAATTTAAATTATAATATTAAATTTTTACTAATTATAAAAATGTGTTTCTTATTTGATTTAATGGATAAAAACAATTTTTCCATGGTGGGAAACAACTCCCCTTTCTCATGCTAAACCCCACCTACTTTTAAAGCAAAAGCAAAAAAGAAAAAGGGAGGAAGACCTGCTCTAACAACTTTCCAGACTCATGTAGTTCAGCGTAAAAATAAAGATCCTGTTGTCAAAGAGTGTGTCGTTAAAATCTAATACACTCCGCCATGGTTATGGTTAGTAATCAATAATCATAACAACATATCCATCTTTTCATTTTACCATACATATACGTTGCTGCTGCATTTTATGTAATCAATAATTATGTATTCCTTTTGCAGGAATCTACCTGCCATGGATATGCTTGTTTTGGTTGCGTTGGAAAGACTTCTAGGTGTAGTTAGTTAATTAAATAAATGTGATGGGTGTTTATGACTTTATATGTCACTCATGTTTGTTATTTATCTATCTGTATAATTGGATGATATCTCTCACTGTTTCATATCAACATATTTATGTCTTGAATCCTTTAGAGTTTCATTTCTTTCTTAATTTGATCCGCGAACCGTTATGCCTGTATTTTCTCCCATTGAATGACTAGAAGCTGTTATTATTTCCATCCCTAAATTCATGTCTCATAATTCATGATTGTGGAAAACTGATCTGAAATTAAGTTAATGTGATCTTCTTGCCTTTCTCGTTTGATATTTGGGCTCTCTCTCTCTCCTCTTTTCATAATCTGCCCTGGTGCCACTATCCTTTACAAATTGGCCACACGTTGAAAATACTCTTGAAATCGTCCATGGCACTAGTTGAAAATACTCTTGCTGGTGGTAAATTAGGGAAATTGTTTTTTTGTTAGGGACCATGAGGAAATAGTGGACCTGAGAGGAAATAGACCCCATTTTTGGAATGTTTATCATAGTAAACGTTTCAAGGGGCACTGTTAAGCTGGGAAATGAGGGAGAGCAGTGACATTAGGTGCGAGGGTAATGTGCAACTCATTCTGTTGAGTCTGTTAGAGTCAGTTAGGCGAGATTTCTCTCTGGTTTAGGGGTTCATAGAACTCTGGTTTACATTTTGTTTTCCTCTGCATTTCCTCCATTGTAAGAGTTTCTAGTTCATTTACTTACAGTACATAATACACAATTGTTACCTCACTTTTCTGATTTCTATCAGCATACCTCTGTTAGTAAATCGATGGTATTGTTGTATCATGTTGGCTACCCATCTTTTCATGCAAATTTTAACTCTTAAGCTGATTTTAAAATTTAGTAAATATGATATTGCCTTTTGTAGTTTGATATTAGAGTTGAGCTCTCTCGTATCTTCCATATCTGAATTAGATATTTTCCTTCACTTTTCATATATGAATATTGCAGCATCTAGTTGTTGATTTGTCGCAACTTACCTTTCAAGTTTCTTCCCAGCTTTATTTTAAGAGTAAATGCCCATATTGGTCCTTGACACTGTAGGACTGTTTCCATCTAGTTCCTTACATACTATCGACATACCCTTGTCAACAAACTTTTTAATTAATTGAAAATCAAATGTATGTAACACTAAATCATACTAGTCCCATACAAATTTAGTGTGCTTAATTTGAATTTCAATCAATTAAACACTGTCTAGTTAGAAATACTATTCTTTTTATTTTTAAGTATTTTATACGATGCAAGTTTTTTTTGGTAAAACTTAGATCTAGTTGCTTACCTAATGTTGGTACGATTTGGATTGGTTGCGGCCATAAATCCACATACTTACGCAATCGGTATATCTATCAAAACTAACTGATGATGCAGAAAGAGAACATATATTTTTACCTCTAAAATCAAGAGCTTAAAATATAGACCATTCAATCTTGATCTAATGACATGCGTTAGAAGGAAAGTATATATATCTTACTAGTAATATGTCTCTAAGATATTTTCTAAATAAATATATGAAGAAAATTATAATTAGTTAGCAATTATAGTTAATTTAAAATTTAAAATAAATTGCTCATAAATCATAATAGTAGAAAATAATGACTTGTATTGTCACAAAAAAAAAAAAAAAATTTAAAATAACTTTTAC
>Ga0228711_1011026_pt1 | contig 11659 bp, 5 predicted proteins | sample MedpolnodulmetaG_2_FD_177996 | JGI IMG/M metagenome (GOLD analysis project Ga0228711, IMG submission 177996) | Root nodule microbial communities from Medicago polymorpha collected in Santa Monica, California, United States - brown nodules | ecosystem: Host-associated > Plants > Roots > Nodule...
TGGAGTTCAATTATGTCGATATTGAAAAAGGTGTTAATTCTTCCTTCCAACCATTTCCATCCCTAGAGCGTATACAATTCGACAATATACCAAATTGGAATGAATGAATTCCCTTTGAAGGCATACAATTTTCTTTTCCTCGACTTCGAGCTATGAAGTTACGTAGTTGTCCCGAACTAAAGGGACATCTGCCTAGCCATCTTCCTTGCATAGAAGAAATTGAAATACAAGGCTGTGCTCATCTATTGGAAACAGAGCCCACTTTGCATTGGTTGTCGTCAATAAAAAAAATTAAAATTAATGGGCTTGATGGAAGGACAAAATTGTCATTGTTTGAGAGTGATTCTCCGTGTATGATGCAAGATGTAGTTATTGAAAAGTGTTCTAAGCTATTAGCTGTGCCAAGATTGATTTTGAGAAGCACTTGTCTAACACACTTGGAACTCAGTTCTCTTCCTTCTCTCACTGCATTTCCCTCAAGTGGTCTGCCCACTTCATTGCAATCACTTAAAATTGAAAAATGTGAGAATTTATCCTTCCTACCTCCTGAAACGTGGAGCAATTACACATCACTTGTGACTCTTCGGTTACGGAGTAGTTGTGATGCACTTACATCCTTTCCACTTGATGGTTTCCCTGCGCTCCAAAGACTTTCAATAATTGAGTGTTGGAATCTGGATTCTATTTATATTTTAGACAGGTCTTCACCTCAGTTTTCGAGCCTCCAATCACTTGGTATCAAATCCCATGATTCAATTGAATTATTTGTAGTCAAGCTTAAGATGGACACGCTCGCCGCTCTTAAAGTCTCTTTTTTTGGTATTGTCGACAGCTTGAGTCATTGCCAGAAAACTGCTTCCCTTCCTCACTGAAATCACTTGATTTTCATGGTTGTGATAAGCTTAAGTCATTACCAGAAGACAGCCTCCCTGACTCTCTTACGCAACTGATCATTGGTGATTGCCCATTGTTAGAAGAAAGGTATAAAAGGAAGGAACATTGGTCCAAAATTGCTCACATCCCTGTCATATATATCAATGGTGAAGTCACAATATGATAGACAAGTTGTGTTCCCGTTTCAGGTATGTTCCTACCAGAAAGCCAATAATCAATCCTCTGTATGAGATTTAATGATCTCTCAGAATTCAACTTTTTGTATAGCATGGACACTACAATCTTTCCGTTTTTATTGGCAAAGAACGATAAAATTGTAAGAAATAATTAAATTAGGGGTAAAATTAGAAGAAAAAATACCACAATATTTTTTATTGAAGATCAAAATAATTTCAGTTTTTCTGTATTTTATAAGTTTGTTTATCCTAGCTAGGCTCCGTTTGGAATAGACTTATTTTGAGCTTATACAAAACAGCTTATGCAAATAAATAAGCTTATATGTATTATTCATAAGCTTGTCAATGTAGTTTATGAATTAACAGTTTAGGAAGATATAACTTTTGTTAGTGAAAACTTATAAATTATTGTAAAAGCTTGTTTATTTGCATAAGCTATTTTTCATAAAGTTATAAATAAATCAATCCAAACGGGCCCCTAGTCACTTGCTATTATATTATTTTCCAAGAAATTCACTTCTAGAATCATTCTGTTGATACTCAAATATTTTATATTTTGTGTCTTCTTTTCAGAATAGGCATAATAAATGGATGAAAATCAGCTCACTTGATGAAATGAAGACAAAATTGGGGCATGATTTTGAGTTCATGATTCTTCTTTTAAGCTTGTTTTAGAGAAGCCAAATGCATCAGGATTGGATTTACTTGGCTAGTATTCATTATGTAGTTTCTTATCATTTGACTTCATCTTTGCTTTGCTTGTTAGTATCTTGGTTCTTAATAAACATATTGTACTTGACTAGTCTTTGCTACAACTATTAATTCCATGAGTCACTTTTTGTAAAAGAAAATTTGTTTGAGACTTTTCTATAATACTTTTCATGTCATATCAGATTACTTGTTTCTATTTCAAGCTGTATCAAACTCGCATCTCAAGTATAGATCGTCTATTTCATTTTATGTTCCTATTCATGAATTTTCTTGCAATTTTGACAATGCAATGCCATGAATCTGTCTGATTTTCAACAGCTTTCCTATCTCTTCAAAAGACAGAGGGGTCTCTCCATTGAGTCCAAAGTATAATTTTACAATCTCCTTCATTATATCATAGCTCAGAATTTGTACTTTTTCATATAAAATACGAATGAAATTATCGAACCTTCAATATTAAGTTGCTCTGATCAGTGATTGCTTTGTCCAATGAAATTGGTTGTATGCTCTTTTCAGAAACAAGTTTTACAGTTGAAACATTTACATTGAGAACCTCAGCAATTTCATTATATGTCGGCTTTACTATCAGCAAAAAAGGATATTCCAATTCTCAAAAAAATATGCATATCGATAAAATGCATGTTAAATTAGAATACCAGTTAAGCAGTGGTATGAGAGGAAGGTTGTAAGGTCAAGTCCTTCCATTTGCAAATATCAAAATATATGATTCTTATGTTGTTTGTGCAATCTACCATGGTTTAAGTTTTTTTTTTTGTAGAGAAACACGATTTAGGATTTGCTATATATAGCCGAGTTTGTATGGAATTTAGGGTAGCCGAGTTTGCATGGAAATTAGGGTATTCTGTTTGTAAACGTATTAGATAAGTGTACAACAACTTGTCAAAAAAAAAAGTCTATTGAAACAATAAATGACACAATAGGATAAGAATGAAAAGTTCATTAGTGAGGAGAAATATTAGGGATTGTTGCATTTTGGAGGGAATTTATTAGGTTAAATTGGTGCGCTGCATTTTAGATGGAATTTGTTAAGTTAAATTGCTGAGAAATATTAGGGATTGCTGCATTTTAGAGGGAATTTGTTAGGTTAAATTGGTGGGCTGCATTTTAGATGAAATTTGTTAGGTTAAATTGTTGCTAACGTAATGCAGCATTTTAGAGAGAAATTATTAGGTTAAGTTGTTGCAGACCTAATAAAATTAATAAATAAGGATAAGTAAGAGATATAACAAAAAGGGTTAACGGTTATTCCTTTTCAAAAAAATTGCATATAAGTAGGAACATAATTTTATTTTAGTTTAGATAAACATTAAATGCAAAAGTGTGGAGGGAAAAATTAGGTTAAGTATAGCGAGACGGGTTAACATTTATAAGTAATAGACTAAAACGCCGACCTGTGCGTAGCACGGGTCTATTAGAATTAAAAACCGTAGTATATTTTGAACAATTGAAAATTAGTTTTTCTAAGGAGAATATTTTTTTTTTTAATGATGAAGAAATATAGTTTGTTATTAACAGACGAAACTATATAATTTTTTCGGATCAACCCTCTCGTTCAGAGAGAAAAGAGGATCCAGTAATCTAAAGTTCGGTCGGAAAGTAAGTAATGTTTGACCAAGAATTGTCCTTCTAGAATCGAACTCAAGTTCTCTTGAACAATTCATTATTTATGGAACTCATTAACCATTTGAACATAATTGTTTGATTAATGAAACACTATCATAATATTTAAGTTTGCAATGAGAATAGAAATATAGAGGTGGAAGACAATACATTAGAACGATCGTCTTTAAATAAAAAAGATTTATGGAGAATATCAAGACTCATTCACTGTGCTCATTTATAACACAATCTTAGACATCTTTGTGTACCACCATGATCAATTGGTCTGACTTATATTCTCTTTTCTCTTATCTTTCCACTTGACTTGGTTGATGGAGTATTCACATCTTTCAAACAATCCTATACAAAACAATAAATTAAAATTAAAACAAACTTTGAATATCCTTTGTGTGTGTTAAGGACACAAACTTACATCATAGCCTAAACGCAAAGTTGGTTTATTATAGAACAATTAAATATTCGGTAAAGCACCCAATATAACATTGATTTCAAATAAGAAAAGAATGACAGCAGTTTAATACAACTCAATTGACCACATGGTTCTTATAGAAAAAGAATGTCCACATAGCACAACCAAGATTCAGAAAGCACAACTTACACCAGACATTGAGGAGAGGATGAGGACATAGGACGCCAAATTTTGGCTCACAAAAGACTCATGTCCACATATTGTACACACCAGACAAAAAGAATAAAATTATTTCCATAAAAATTGGGGGGAAAATAGTAAATAAATTCAAAAGCAGCGCAAATGTTTCTTAATTAAGCTAGAAATGAAACAAAAAGCAAAAATTGTACGTGGAAAAGAGTAGAAAAGGGTATGAAAGACATATCATTAAACTTCCGATCAGAGGACCTAATTAAAATGATAGGCTGATACATAACTATTGCAAAGGAGTTAACATATACTCAAGTAGAGGAAAGCCATATAGACATACCATAGGCACTTGGTTCCAAATCAAAACATCCAGATATGCATTTGAAATTTCAAATATAGGCCTCCAAGTCTTCAAAACAACAACATGGCATTTCAGAGAACATTAAAATTCAAACTATATCACACATAAGTAATCCTTGCAACAACTAATTGTTTTTGCAGCCCCTTTACTTTACAAACTGGTACATACCAAAACCATGGTAGACCTTTGTTTCTTTATTTCATTCCTTAATATCTTGCACTCATATTCTTCAGCATCATTATCATCATGTATCAAGAGACTACTCATAAATTGATTCACCTATAAAAATGTTAGTGTATTCTACAGTCACACACCTTGGTGTATTGCAAATACAAAATGAGATATTATATAGTTCCATATCCATCTCTGAAGCAAACTAAGGAAATCTATTTAAATTACTTTCAAAATCATAAACATACGTGTCGATTTAGACTTTGTACTATAAATCAACATCAAAACTAAATAAGACTTTTACAATTTGTCAAAACAGCCTGCAAATAATGTGTCATTGAAGCCGCAAATATATTTATAACTTGCAAGAATTTTTAGCAGATTAATGTGTCATTGAAGCCACAAAAATGCATGCAAGCGTAGTGGCACACCTAAAAATATCATCTGTCACCGCCATCCTATTAGTTCTGGTGTTGCCTGAGCTCCCTCAATTGCACTGTTCAGAGATTCAAACCCTGAGATGGCAAAAGCAAAGTCAGCCCCAATTGTGTTAGATTGCAAAGCTTATCTAGTTTCTCATATGTCCTATGGAAAAAACAAACTATACTGCTGTGAACCAATACGCATGCTAATTAAATAAACAATATATTCATCTTGAAAGATATTTTTGACTGCAAATAAAACATTTTTTTTATAAATAAACCTATTTGCAAGCAGAAGAACTCAATGATATGTGGGAAATATGTTTTAACTTCTACAAATGATGGTGTTGTTTATTACTTACTTAAACTTAAGACATTGCTAATTAGCTTATAGTTATAAATGCAAAGCACCATGTCCAAATTAGACATGATCAGACGAACACTTCAAAGAACAAAATAGAAATATAGAACTAATCAAACTTCTCAAAATCAATGTTAGTCAAAATGGTTTTTATTGTTTGGTGGTCGATTTCATCAATGGTTTTTCGAGCGCAACATCTTTGTTTGTAGCTGCATAACTGTCTCGGATGCTGTTTTTTTTCACATCTGCAGAAGCTGGTTCTGTTTCTGGTTTGTGCGCTTTCTGCTACTGTTTTTGCTAAGGTTTTTCTTGGCTGCGTCGAGGTTTCGGCATGTTTCCAGCAAGGCTTCTGTTTCAGCTTTGCTGCTGCTATATCTGCTGATGTTTCAGCATTAATTTGTTCCATTAAGGTCTCATTTTCAATTGAAAAAAATGGGACAAAATTCAGTCAAATTTTCTGATATGTCGTGAATGCACAAAATAAGGAATACGTGCAAGAGAAAAATGTTATACCTGAGAGTGAGATTTGGAATTTGATACGGATGTTTGATGTATTTGAGTTACTCTAATACAATGGAACCTGACAAAATCACACCCAATGAAGCTCATATGTTATGATTTACCCTCATTTCAACCAATATAAACTTCAAGTTAAAAAAAAAAATCATTTTTATTTATTTATTTATTACTAATGCTAATATGGACAAAAGGACCACACATTGTCGCTTGCAGACAACTTTCAAACTATTAAACAAACATAAACCTTGCAATTGAGGCATGCATTACTTAAAAAAATCCCATGTTCTAACTTTTTGATAACACACCAATATATTAACTCTTTTACAGGCTACATGACACTACAAACCTGATATAATCATTAACATTTGAAAGCATAAGCAAAATCAAAACATGAAATGAAAACTGCAATGGTTTAACCAATAAGAGTCAGGAAAGCAAACTCGTTAGCAGAAAATGTGTGTGACAATTTTCGCTTCTCTGTCACCATCTAATTTATTTTGAAATCAATGGTCTAGCAAAAGTTTAGACCTTAAATTTAAATGAGACCATCAAATATGAAAGCAACAGTTTAGATCTTAAGCATTAGAGAAAAAAAAAAGGAAAATTAAAGGGAAAAAAGCAACATGCTTCAAAACTTGTATTAATGTAATATGGAAGATAATACTATCTTTTGTATCACTGTTTTGTTATTCCACAAATAAGACCTTTATAATTTTTTTTAAATGGTTCTAGTTCATATAATGGTTAAAAATTAATTGGTTTAGCTTTCAATACTACAAAATCTGAATTAAAATGCATTTGCTTACTCATATGAAAGGTACAAATAATTCTGATATCATCTCTAATACACTGATACCAACTGGTAAACTGTCAATCAACTGTAGGATAACAACAAATTTCTAATGCAATTGCAAACCTTAATAGCTTTTGAATAGAACAATGAAATCAAAAACTTATAAAATAAAAAATAACCAAATGGTGTCTTCTGTTACATGGTAAACTTACAATGATAGGAACAAAAAATTAGATAATAGATACTTGGTGCGGCAGAAAAATATTAATAGTTTTAGATGAACCAACTGATTTTGCAGAATTACAATTTGTGATTTGATGGCATGATATCATGAAACTAAGTGAATTTGATATGACACAATTGTTTTCTTCTTTTCACTTAAGATAATTTGTGAGACTTGGTTTTAACTTTTGTAATAAAGCTGAATCGGTCCTTCAATAAGTTTTGCAAAACTTTCATAGATGTTTTTCTTGCTGACATGCATTCAATCACAACCATAAGAGAACCCTAAAAAAAATATTAACCAAATCTTACTAAAAACCCAAAAATGAAAAATGAAAAGCATCTGAAATCTTACTGTAAACAACACATACCGTGATGGGTTGAAGGGTCCCCTCCTTGTGTAAACAGCAGAACACCAGTCACCATAAAAAGTCTCCTTTGACGCTCCATCGAAACAAAACGAAGGCGGCAGAACTTGGATTCGGAATGATCAAAACATAAAGAATGCTACATATATTATATATAAACCCAACCAAGATGGTGATAGTAGGGTTTGGCTCCGTTCACAAAATTGAAATGAGAATCGAAATTGTGATGATAATACCCTTGTGGTGGTTTACGATAAGGTGGCCGGAAGTGGAGGCTATGAGGAGGAAGAAGCACAAAGCAGCGGCTGAGAAAGAGAGGAGCAGCGATGGAGAGAAAATAAGAAAGAAGAGAAGCGATTCTCTATTAGGTGTGAAACAGAAAAGATAAAAGTGAATAAGGTGTGTTGAAATTATAGCCGCGCGCCTGTTTTTGGAAAACAGAAAAGTTATCTTCATGGGTTTTGAAACAATTATGGTATTGGCTTTGGAAATATACAAAATTGTGGGAGGGAAAATTGAAAGACAGAGTGGAATACTGATTAGGATAAGCACTTAGAAGAATTGAATGCTTGCAAAGTGAAGGGAAAAAATAGGGGGGAAAATTAGGGCAACAATAGTTTGGGGGGTTAAACTTTAGTAAGTAAGATTTATTATTGTGCTACTAAGCACCAACTAATCAGTCACATGCTATAAATTATGAGACATTTCATCAAACACAAGGAGCATAAAATATACATACAATGCACTTTCGTTTATTTCAATTTTGTTGTTATTCAAACTGTCCTAAGGCAGCTGTAAACAACTAGAGCACATGTTGCTATTGTACTAGAGTCACCAAGTGCCAACTTGCATCCTTAACTGAATTAATCCAAAAATCTGGTGGGTTTCTTTGTGTGTCTCTTGGGCCTTCATGCTGGTTTGGTAATTGGGTCTGCTTGTGATATTGCATCAGGTTCATGCAAAATTGGGGAAAGAACACAAAACTCCATATGAAAGGCAAAGTTCAAACAAAGATTAATTTAACCCAATAAATTCAAACATGAAGACCTGATCTGATACCACTTGTTGGAAATTTAGGTCTTAATAAAAACAGATTTCATAAAACATGTTCAATAATCATGAATCAATAGCGGAAACAAACAAAACATTGAACATGATTATGATGGGATCTACAACATATTTGATTTATTAAGGATATAAACAATTAGGGTATTAGGAATACCTGGATAAAGCTTTCATGCAGCCCTCTCTCAACAACACCATAATCAAAGAGAGGAGATTATCTGAAACACACAATAGAGTTAGCGGCGGCTGACTTGATTCTTCCTCAACTAGTACCTTTATGCCTCAAGTTTCTCTTCAGATGGGGAGAAGAGATAGTTTGATGTGTATGGTGTATTGGAGACCATAACCTCTTTTATATTGGCTGACCATTAAATATTTAATGAGTCATCTGGACATTCACTCATTGAGTCCATATCAATTAATTAAATATTTAATTAATTATCCAATTAGAAACCTAATAGTCTTATTACTTAATTTGATCACTAATCAATTAAGGCTCAAAATTGATAAATAACTGATATAATTATTATTATGATATTTACCCACGTAATTATATTGAAATATAATAAAACAATAAAATATTCCAACAACATGCACATAACAGTTAGCAACATATGCAATCAGTACCTCATTCTATGCTATGTTTCATTAGATTTCATATCACATAAAATCGTCAACAAAGGCGTTTCCCTAGGAAAAAAATTTTTGAAACAAAAACTGAAATTTCAAGAGCAAATTACACATCAAAATATTAATGTTTTGCTTCCGCTGCAGATTTTATTTTTCTTTTCTTATGTGAACATCCATACATGTTGTTTTAAACTTTTTGTCAAAAGAAAAACATATTGTTCTTAACATTTTCAATTATCAATTATGATCATTTAAAGATATTAACAGCAAATAATTGAAAGAAGTGGTCCAGCTCAAATAACTATTCACAACATTATTATTCTTAAACGCCAAGTTTGACTATGTTACTGGATGACATAGATCCCTTGGATTGCTCAAAGCCCCTCAACATATTAGGTTGTAACTCGCGATCATCTTTTTTGTCTGTAAAATCCAATTAGGTAGTAACTCTCGATCATCATGTAAAATCCATTGGGTGACCATTAAATATTTAAGGCTAAAATGCACTTTTGGCCCCCTATGTTTGGCTCCGTAGCAATTTTGGCCCCTTATTAAAAAAAATCATTTTTCAGCCCCCTAACTTCACCTCCTTTTGCAACTCGTAGGCCCCCTCTGGTTTTTTAATTAAAAATAAATGAAAAAGGCCACATATTAGTTATAAAATAAAATTAATAAAAAAAAATAGAAATTAAGAACCGGAACAACACAAACCCAGAAACAACTCTTCTTCATAGGAACAAACCAAGAAAGCTCAAACCCCACCAGTATAACCTTCATATCATAAACATTCATCATAGACTTATGAACTAGAAAACTCCATCACCTTCATTGCCATCGATACAAACCTAGAAAACATAGAACAAGAATAGGAACAACATCTTCATAACTCATCACCACAAAAAACTCATACCCTTCAATTCTTAACCCAGACTAGTCAATTTATCAAACCCAAACCGGAAAACATCTGCAACATTCAACTTCTCCCTTAACTGAGCCCGTTGTCACAACAATTGTGGTAAACTCTTTGTTTGTGAATTCTCCGGCGAAATCACCACCGTGTTTCCGTAACTTCTTGTGACATGTATATTTAAGTTGTCTACTTTGCAAATTTCGAAGAGGACAATGACTTTAAATCTCGTTTCTTTGTCTCTGCAGTCCTTTTTTTCTTTATTCCATATTTGATAGTTACAGGTCCACCAATAATTAATCCAATCTAGGCCCTTAAAACATACGTAAGGCTTCCACTATTGCCATTTTTCTCATTTTTTTTCTATGATTTAAACAATAAAATGGTTAATTGATGAGAAACTGAAGAGTGATGAAAGTTGGCGAAACTAGATCTAAAGTTTAGAGAGAGACAGAGAAAAAACATGTGATAGAGATTAAGATGAGTAAGAGTGAAGAGTGAGGGATAAAAGTTTTGGAAGGGAAAATGGTTAAAGAAACCGAGGATGAAGGACCATGATAAAGGAGTGCCGTTAAGAAGGGGATTTTTGGTTGGTGAAGAGAAGGGTTTTCTGGGTTTGAAGATCAGTTGGGATTTTTTAGTTTTTTTTGCTTTTTTTCTTTTAATTTTTGGGTTTTTTTAATTTATTTTAATTATTTAATTTCAATAAAAAATATGTGGCATTTTTTTTTTATTCAAAAATTTGCCACGTGACGTCCATTGATTGACCACTTGAACTTTGACCTGGTCAAAATCAGAGGGGGCCTACGAATTGCAAAAGGGGTTGAAGTTAGGGGGTTGGAAAGTGATTTTTTTTAATAGGGGACCAAAATTGCTACGGAGCCAAACATAGGGGGCCAAAAGTGCATTTTAGCCAATATTTAATGGGTCATCCGGACATTCACTCATTGAGTCCATATCAATTAATTAAATATTTAATTAATTATCCAATTAGAAAACTAATAACCATATTACTTAATTTGATCACTAATCAATTAAAGTTCAAAATTGATAAATAACTAATATAATTATTATTATGCTATTTACCCACATAATTATATTGAAATATAATAAAACAATAAAATGTTCCAATAACATGCACATAACAGTTATCATTCTATGCTATGTTTCATTAGATTTCATATCACATAAAATCGTCAACAAAGGCGTTTCCCTAGGAAAAAAAAATCTTGAAACAAAAACTGAAATTTCAAGAGCAAATTACACATCAAAATATTAAGAGTAAATTACACTCCCCTCCCCTCAAAGATGCTTGAATTACACTCCCCTCCCTCTTATGTTAAAATATACACTCCCCTCCCCTCTTATTCAAAACATATTAGAAAACTTTTCACTCCCCTCCCCTAAGAGAAGCTTGAATTACATTCTCCTCCCCTCTTGTGTTAAAATCTACATTTTACTCCCTCAATATTTTTTTTTATTTGTAATAATCTAGCAAAAAAATTATAATTTAACACACTTCGGAAAAAATAGTATTGAGGGTCTATTTTAATATAATAAAAAATTGAATAGATATTTTTTGATTTTGTATTCACAATTTCATTAACATGTAGTTTTAAACCCTATTATAAAATATGAAACAAGCCAAAATAAAATTAAAACATGTGAAAAATTACTAAAGACAATAAAACACGATTATTTAAATGTTAATTTTATACTCTAAATTATTAAATCAATAGCAAAATATTTAAATTTAATTATCATTGACATTTAAATTATAAAGAAATGAATTAATTTTTCTTAAATGGTGGTTCAAAATT
>Ga0228711_1011027_pt1 | contig 11659 bp, 10 predicted proteins | sample MedpolnodulmetaG_2_FD_177996 | JGI IMG/M metagenome (GOLD analysis project Ga0228711, IMG submission 177996) | Root nodule microbial communities from Medicago polymorpha collected in Santa Monica, California, United States - brown nodules | ecosystem: Host-associated > Plants > Roots > Nodule...
TGAAGAAACGTGGGAGTTTCCGTTCCATTTCAATTGATTGGGGAGAGAACCAAAAAAAAGTGAAAAAAAGAAAAAACTGAAGAAACGTGGGAGTCGAAGGAGGTGCTTTTTGGAAACAGGATACGCGTATGATAATTTTGTGCTATGAGGTTGCTAACCCAACAAAAACCAAGGATAAGAATAGCAAAGTGTGGGTAGGATAGGATTAGAAATAGGTTTAATTTATCATTTCCTATTGATGCATCAAACAACGGATTGAAGTATGATAGGATAGTTTTATCATATCCTGTCTCCTTATCATATGCACCAAACGGGCCCTGAGGGATAAAATTAGGAATTACTTATTATCAAACAAAAATTACGTCTCACCACCACCAAAAAATAAAAAATTAGGTCTTCTGAAAGAAAGTTAGGTTTTTCTTTGCCAATTTTTTTTTCACCCATCAGTTTGCATAGAAAACATCAAGTAATCCGTTAATTCGCTGTGAGGTAAGTATAACTTGACAACAAATGTTCGACTTATCAATTGAACTCGAATACTTTCGAACAATGTTAAAATTTATTATAGAGGATAAAAATTCAATGATCTGGCAAGTTTTTCGCTCTCTTATTTATTTGAACTAAAAATACAAAAAGAAAGAAGAACAAAACAAATGCATCATGTTTACATTACCTAATCAGGTAACTTAATGCATGAACTACACACAAATTGCTTAGGTCTTGACAATTTCAACCGGTGATACTCAACACTTTTGACATGCATGAGAACTAAGGCCTACTATGACTAGAAAAGGAGGAGGAGCGAACATCTTCTATGAGGCGGAAGTAGTAGGTTGAGTAGGATCATGAGTTGCAGGTGGGGTGTAGGTAGTTATGATAGGAGTACAGTTAACTGTCATTGAAAATATTGAAGATCATTTTTAGGTGTAGGGGAATTTTTTTATGTCTAAAGAGCAATATTCTTGCGGAATAGCTATGGGGCATGCATTTTTGGTCCAAGCAATTATATTAGCTTTTTTTATAATGATTATGGGGAACACTAATGTTGAGATGGTCACATTATGATGGTATGCTAGTAAAAATAAGTTGGATATGGTTTTGAATGTCGGTTAACATGTCTACTGAATGTTGTGCGACCGTTTCGAAAGGTGAATGTTAAATATTAATTGATGCTATTTTGCAATCGTTAATTGTCATGTCAATTACACTAACAATAATTTTCCATGTCTATTGACTTTCGTCCCAAAACCATTGTGAGCCGCCATTGTTGCTTCCATGCTCATTGTTTGCATGCAAACATGCACCCATACTTGGACGACGGACACCATTATCAAAAGTTTGTAATCCTTCGCATTCTCATACCTCAAATGATGTTCTATTAAATTCAACAAAAGCAAGAGAGAATAAGTTGATAACCGAGACTTTAATATTCATTTCTCTTATTTTTATGAAACCAACATTCATTAAATCACCATTTGAAATGTTAGAACGAGAATAATATGAATTATTATTGAGTTTCGAACGATTTTCAAACATTTATACAATCAATCAATCCATTCCACAAAAAGATCAACATTTTAGGTTAGGTTTAAAATACTAAAAATAGTTAAAAAAAAGAATAAGAAAAATTACGGCATGTGAATTGATTAGAGTGAGAGTGTATTTAAAAGCCCTAGATTTTAGGTTCTTCTGCCTCCACTCCACCGCAGTAACAGTTGAAGTTCGAAACTTTGTTTCATTCAACACGAAACGAAAATGGTGAAAGAAAGTGAAAGCTGTGGTGGAGTACCCGAAGCGGTGATGGATTCAGTCAACACCACTCTCACCAATCTTCGTGAATTCCGTAAACATTTTCAACAGTTTTTACCTCTCATGAACCCTCAAACGCTCTCCCAACTTCCACCTCTTGAACGTGCTCACTCTCTCTTTCTCCTCTCCAAAATCACTTCCACCCTCCTCACACGTAATCATCATCTTCATCTTCATCTAATATCTTTAATTGTAATTACAATTTTAAGTTTTGTTAATTCCTTCCAACTTAATTTTCTTGTTCTATTGTGTTTTTTTATTTGTTGCAGTGAAATTGAGGTGTAGTGGAGTTCAACCAGATGATAACCCTGTCAAATCAGAGCTTGTGAGTTATTTTTACTCTGCTAATTATGCTTTTGAACCCAACCCTGGTTGCTTACTCTGTTTGATTTTTTTTATTTTTTATTTTTATTTTTATTTTTTGTATTTTCAGGATAGAGTAGAGTTATATCAAGACAAACTTGAACGCCTTCTAGATTTGAATAAGGGTATATATATTTTTTTTTTATGATTTTCTTTTATGAACAATGTGTTTTTGTTGAATGTTCAAGTTAAAAATATAACATGATGGATTTTTGAATTGGAAACACGTCTTCTTCAAGCTCTGAAACATATAAGTCAGATACTATCCTGACATGTAGACACTGATGATAATTTAAGAAAACGAAAGCAATTGAATTTAAGCACACGTGTCGATGTTGGGCAATGAGCACCAACACGTTAGACATTGGGCACACCTTCAATATGAGGTGTTGGTGATACTTAGTCTTCCCTTTTTTATTAGCTTAGCCTTGTAGTATTCTATGGTTGAATTGATTGTGTTTTGGTGATTCTGGTTTTGTTTGTGAAGCTCCGCTGCGACCTTCTACTATGTTGAATTCTCAAGCAGCTACCCGCTTCATCGAACACTCTCTGCCTGACCTCACTCCAGGTGGGTAGTTAACTTGGTTTATTTCTTCTAGGGGTGATAAAAAAATCCATGTCTTCCATTTTGATCACATTGCATGTATGTAAAGAATTAGTTATTTCATATGCAGAGCAACGGCAGAAAATGAGGAACTTGAGTAGAGGGGAGGGAAAGAAAAGGAAACATCAGGAGCAGGCTGGTCAAAAGAGGAAGTATCAATCTTCTGAAAAGCCATCTATTTCTGTTCAAGCTGCTGCTCAGGAGTTTCTGGAGAAAGCACAGAGGGAACTTTTTGGTGGTAATAATGGCGGTATTAAGGGGCCACTTCAAATTGACAACATGTCAGAAAGCGACGACGATCAAATTGACAATTTTTCAGAAGATGACGGCGATAAACTACCTATGACCTGAATTTCTGAACTATGGTAGTGTTTCTTATAACGACCTTATTTTTTTTTTACGAGTGTAATGTTCTTTCGTTATACTAGCTGCACTGTGGATTTACAAATTAGGGTGCTAAGAAGTTTTGCCCCGTCTGAATTATAATTTTATTATGATTTGATAATGCATTTTAGGGGATCTCCGAATTTCTCAATTACATATACATGACAACATACGTAGACCCAATGTTTTCAAACTTGAGATCCTACCTAGGACCAGAAAGGTGTGACAGAGGATCATACCACGAATCGTAAGATAATCACAACATTAAACTAAACTTAAATTGGAAAAGATAATTAAAAGAGTTAATGAATACAATTTATTTTATATAAATTACATAAATTAATTAACTCAGTCGGAAGTAAAAAAACTAAAATTGAAGTTGATTTTTTTTCACCTATGCTTACGTCTTTCTAGTTAATTAAGTTAGAAGTAAAAAAGTAAAATGAAAGGTGATTTTTTCTACATGAGAATAACTAACATAATATCAGATACACGAATGTCTCTGCCAAATCTCCTCACTTCAGATTTTTTTTTCTTCAAACACATGCAACCCCGCCGCCATTCCCCCATTCCTTCCCCCTCTTAAACATGCAGACGCGAGAGAGTAAGTAGGACATTGTAGAGAATGGAGGCACAGGTCGACAGGGGGAGGTTACATGGAAGGAACAACAGGACTTTTTGTAAACTAGGCTGTGAAATCTGGCTGAAAACTGTCCTGCCAAGGATTGTTGTGGACTACCAATCCTACATTTTTAACATTTTGCCCGTAATCCCAATCCGATGCTTGCCCATGATCCCAACCTGATCCTAGAGCTTCGTGATCCTGCTCACGATTCAGCATGCTTGAGCCTTCAAAACTTGTAGGGTTGTATCGTCCGATCGTACAAGGACACTCACGATATTGACAACATTGTGTGGACATTAGATAGGAATTTGTATTGCATTTGACGACTAAAGTGACTAGATTCGGAAGTATTTTACTAATTCTACAATTTACTGTTATTTAATAGCTGATGCTGATATGCCCACGGTACTCCTAGATACATATCCAAAGATTATCCTCCAATTTTTAAAGCATTTTGAAAGAAAATATTGATTAACGTGTTTGGGATACTACATCCATACTTTTAGATACAACTCCAAAAACTTGTCTTGAAGATCCTTGTTCAGCTTTCTTCTTCATCATGTTATTAGGGGAGCGCAAACTTATCTGTTCATTCTTTGAGAATGTAAGGAAGAAAAAACGTGGTTGTGGGACATTAGTGAAGATGTATGCACTCAACTTGGTGATGGACTTTTTGAATGCAGAGTTGTTGCTTGGCGAAAGCTATGTTTTTTCAGATGATAAAAATGAGAGATGAGAATGATATAGTAGTCTAAGATAGTTAATAGTAAACAATTGACTGGAGTCAAGACTTCTTTTAAATAGACCTGTTATTTTTTTGTGATACTGATACTGATTAGGGGAAAAATTATATTTGTGGCATGCCTCAGCATTCTCCTTCATTAATTTTTTGTGATAGAAAAGCTTTCTTTCATGTTATTGTGCATAAATTGCTTATCTAAGATTGTTTTTTCTTCTCGGCGGGGCAGGTGTGTGTGGGAGAAGCCTAGCTTTCCTTTGCCAAATGGAGCTTGTGTTCGTCGGATGGCTGTAGGCTTGTTCGCTAGCCTCTATTCAATCATGACACAACCTCTCAATTCGCACACACAATACTTGACATATGGCATTTCATTAGTTAGACATATTTAAGGTTGAATTTTAGATGATGATGTCCGTGATTTTTATTTTTATTTTTGCTTCAATTTGTGTTGTACTGGATGGGAAGGAAAGAATCAATTTGAAACTTTCGCATGCCTCAATAGTCAATCCACTGTATGGAATTTCAGTTGTTAGATTATATATTAAAGTTGGATTTTGGATATTGGTGGTGCTTTGATTTTTTGCTTCAATTTGAGAAACTTTGGCATGCCTCATCCTCTGTATGGAATTCTAGAAAACGAATTTTGTTGCAGACACAGTTCACAGAGGTATTCAGGAGAGAGACTAAGAATCCTATATCAAGTTATTATTCATAAGTTTTGGAAAAAATAATGAAGGTATGAAGGACAGAGTATAAGAATCCTATATCAAGTTTTTATTCATAAGCTTTGGAAAAAATAATGAATCGCTACAAAAGAAAAAAAGAATCATAATAACTTCACTATAGCCTAATTAGGTGCGGTGATTCATATGAGAAAACCCACATAAATAGCTAACAGACCCAGAACAGTCACAAGTCCAGTTTGCAGCACCGGCGCACTGCTAGTAGGTGCAACAGCCGGACCTCCTTCTTCAAACTCCGCTGGAGATGGTGCAGGTGAAACTCCCATGTATTTTCTCTTTGGAGACATAACCACCACAATGAGCTTTTGTCCCTGCTCACAGTGACCCTTTGCTCCGCTGATGAAGTAAAATGGTCCAGGTCGGTCTAGCTTCACCTTCGTGTTCCCATCATTGTACTGTTCAATGGGGTTTGAGCTGTTGCAATTAGCATAGTCTTCTTTGTTTACTTGCAAAACTGAGTCTTTCCCACCATCATATTTCCAGACTGCAATACAAAGGTTAAAGGAAAAAAATATGTCAGTGATGAAAATTATGATAGTAAAAAAAGGGGTTTATTTAATCTTGTAGTTGAATGAATATTGAAAAATTACCAAGATGATCACCGACTTTGAAACGAGACTTTTCTGCCCATTGGTTGAGTGAGTCTGCTTCAGAAGATGGAACCTTCCAGGCATCTATCTTGCCTCCAACCAATAGCTCCTTAGCTGCAGAGAAACCAAAGAGAAGGAACAAGAACAATAGAGAAGCAGAAGCAGTTGTTGAGAACACAGCCATGGTGCTTTTTTCTGACAGCTGAATGTGGTGTGTTAGTTTTGTTACTTTACAAGCACAAAGGGGTGGTTTGCATTGATGCGGTTCCTTGGATTATTGTATTATTTATAGATAGTGATGAAGTGAGAAGAAACTAGCCGTTGTGACTTCGAAAACAGTACAACGTTTGCGGCTATTAGGTTGCGAGCGTGTGACCATGTGCCATTATAACGTTACAAATAACGGTGGAAAACCTTGAAGGGGTGGTAAATGGTAATAATACACGGGGTAGTGGAAATTGGGTTTTAAGTTGTAACTTGTACTCTTTGTCAAAAAAAAGAAGTTGTAACTTGTACTCTATCGCGTCAGTGTAAATGCAAACGGTAAAAACGCCAACCGTCAAATTAACATCAATTTTTTTTTGAGTGAATAGGCAAAAACCCCTCTGAAATTGTAACTTTTGTCAAAAACCCCCCGACTTTTAAGAAACTTCAAAAAAACCCCTAAAATTGTCAAACGTTAATCAATTATCTCTCTCCGTTTGTTTTGGCTATTAAATGACTTTTTTTTTTTTGCTTTCTTCATCTTCTTCCTTCCCCTTTTTTATCATCTTCATCAAAATTCATAAAAAGTCCAGAAAAAAATTAAGAAACAACAGCCATTAACAACATCATCATCATCTCATTACTACAGCTCCACCATCAACAACAATAACACCACCTAAGTTAAAGTTATAAATCTAAAGTTGTTTTCTCATAGTTCTCATAGAAAGCTTGTTTTCTTAAAGGGTATTAAAGCTGAATGCAAGGGACATGTTCACTAATTAGTTTTTTAAATTAGCTTCAGTTCTGCAAGGGACATGTTCACTAATTAGTTCTTTAAATCATGCTATTTCTCATAGTTCTTCAAATCTATAGTTGCAGAAATAGCATAATCAATTCTTTAAATTAGCACATTTATAATTAGTTTTGGATGTATCGTAATGGGATGATCATGATGTTGTTAATGGTTGTTGTTTCTTAAATTTTTTCTTGATGTTTTTATGAATATTGATGAAGATGATGAAAAAAGTGGAAGGAAGAAGATGAAGAAAGCAAAAAAAAAAAATTAAAAAAAAGTCATTTAACAGCCAAAACAAACGGAGGAGGTAATTGACTAACGTTTGACAATTTCAGGGTTTTTTTTGAAGTTTCTTAAAAATCAAGGAGTTTTTTTAACGAAAGTTACAATTTTAGGGTTTTTTTTTGCCTATTCACTCAATCCAATGATTCAAGTCTCCCATAAGGAAATTATCTCTAGCATTTACACGCATCACATTTAATTTTCATTCAACTTTATTATCGTAATCGACTGGAGGTTCCATATGTCACCAACTTTCCTCCGGATTCCAGACCTTCTCACGATACTACCGCAATCCAAAACCAAACCCTCGCAATCCAAAACATGTGGATATATTAGACCAACAATAATATCACATCAACAACCCACAAACCCCACATCAAAACATAGTTGCTTCACAATTCTCATTTCCTCATCAACATACCAGATGCAGATGTATGTGTGTTGTTCATTCAATAAGGAATGACCAGTGTGTGTAGTACATTCAACATTTTTTATTTTACGACAAGCCTCAACATTGTAGGAACTATCATATCTTTTTTCTTTATTATATATATAGGTTTCGAATAAGTGAAGTCTTGTAAGTGCAGCAGCTGAAATAATAAAAAGTTATGGAAACATTTGATGCACTGGAGCACTAGAGCGTGAGTTCGAATCAACCCCTAGCCAATTAAAAATGTGATACTAAATTGTCCCTGCAAACCGGCATTTGATAAACAAATGTTCTTCAGACTCACCAACCCTTAGACACCATGCTGATGTGGTATTTTACAACGATCAAAAGTAAGTATTATATGTATCGTCTCCTCAGGGACGAGTGCAATATCACAGACCGTTCGACACCAAATATCATTTTAAGTTAAAAAGATTGGTTTGTTTGTTGGTAACTATGAAACTAATTTTGCAAGAATAAAGGTTGAGATTAATAATGCGTGAAACTTGTTAGGATTAGAGTTCCTTGATCAAACATCACACATAACCTAAAGATCATACATGGATTCTAGCTTTTCTTTGATATTATCACGTATCCCTCGACAATATCATTCGTGTCCAAATAATATTGTGACTTTAATTGTATCGTTTAATCGTCGATGTCTCAAACTATTGAACGATCCAAGAGTCGGTCTTATCATTTAATCAATGATTTCTCAATCTATTAATCGATAAGAAAGCTTTCAGTTTGGATACAAGAAGTGATTATCTAAACATTAATTCCATGTCTAATTCATGTTTGGATAGATGATTATTCTAAACCTAGATTCAAAAGTATTTTTCAATCACAATTAAATCAAACATAAACAATAAAGCGCAAGAATAATTTCAATATCAAATCAAATGTTAGAACCATATATTTAAAGATCAAAAGATTACATGTTTAGCTAAGATCAAGTACCTCTAATTCCAACAATGGAGAATGAATTGAAAGAGAAGGATTCATTACAACTTGTGATTTCTCAACAAAGGATGAATAATCCACCTTCTATCACTCTCACTCTATGAAGAACAAGCCCTCTCTCTCTCTCTTCTCTCTCTCTCTCTCTCTCTCTCTCTCTCTCTCTAAGATTATTACCAAATATTATATGAGATTCTAAGATATCATAAATGAAATGATTAAGTGGGCTTTTATAGAATTTCTGATCTGCATCAACTCACCTCCCGAGTAACTTCATTCGCCTTGGCGAGTTGAAGTTTCTTCACCAGTGGGTTTGTGACACGTCACCTCTAAGGAGTTTTTAGTCGCCCTAACTCGCCTCGCGAGTAAATGCATTCGCCATTGCGAGTTGCTCGCCTTCCATTCGCCATTGCGAGTTGAGGGCGTGTGAAAACTGGTGCTCTCTGGAATTACTCGCATTTGGGGCTCGCCTTTCACTCGCTACTGCGAGTTCACTCGCCTCCTTCTCGCCTTTGCGTGTTGAGGGCGAGTGATTTCTTGTGCTCTATGGAACTTGCTCGCCTCTGACTCGCCATTGATTCACCTTTTACTCGCCATGGCGAGTTAGCCTTTGTGTTTCTTCTTTGTTTTTCTTCTTTGCTCAGTGTCTTGAATCCAATTCCTGCACAAATGGGTAAAGTACGACAAATAAAACGTAATAGGGTATTTATCAGTTATCTCTCGGATTTTCCCTCAATAACTTGTAAAACAAGAAACAAACGTGCTTTAATTATACAATCAAAATATTACTTTCTGGCACTTATCACACACACAACCTCGAAGCACCAAGCCCTACCTAGAAAGCCCCCACTAAGCTCCGTTTAATTGTTGGTCCGCTTATTGAAGTGGATTTGTTTGGCTCCAGCCCACTAAATTTATTTTTATTTGTCGGCTTAATGTGAAAAGCTTCAAGGTCCATGTATTATAAATATTATTTTTGCAAAAATAATTAAAAATATTTATAAAAAAACAAATAACTTATAACTATTATTTTATAATATTATTTTATTAATTAAAAATCACAACTTAAGAACAAAAAATTAAAAATTAAAAATCACAACCACCACTGCCTTACTACCAACTATCGATGTGTTTCTCAACCGCCGCCACAATCTGCCTAAGTGCCACCGACACCAGTACTCCGGCGCAGACTGTTGCTCCTATCATTTTTTTTTTTACAAAAAAAAAATGGAGGACAAAATTTAATGAAAAAATTAGGGCTTGTGGGCCAATTTTAATTTAAGGGGCTATGATTTATTTTTGACTTGTGAGCTTACAAGAATGTGAATCTTTTAATCTTGTGAATTTTTCGACCCCCTTACTATGTAGTCTGGGTTTTAAATTTAGAGGCTTTTTGAAATTGGCACCTCTACCCAACAAGATTGACCATCTTCCACTACCACTCATCTCTTATTGAGAGCATTTGTCAGGAGAAAATAATCACCTTAATTGGTGCAAGGCTTTCCCATAGTTTTTTCAATAATAATCCTTTTCCGGGTTCCAAATAATAAGATAGAGAATAGGAGATTGTATTTGAGAGATAAACATAAATTGCATTAACCGTAAAAATACCATCGTCGTTGATTTCATAAATCCACTCATCTTTCTCCATAGATAAGTTTATCGGCAACATTAGTTTCATGAGCAATGCAAGGCTTTCTTTCTCCTACAACCCCTTTTGTTTAATTGAACCTCCATTGATAAACACTATTTTTCCCGGTGGAATAGATAGACGAAAAAATGACAATAATATGACGATAGTTATTGAAGCTAACACAAACAAGCAGACGAGGTGGGGTTCAAACCCCGATACTACGTCCAATCTAGCAATTTTAATATTTTTATCAATCGAGGTAAGATTTTTGAACCATATAAACAATATTTAACATTCAAAAGTTCTTCCACCTAGGAGTCGAACTTAGGTTCTTCTAACCAATTCATCTTTTGTTGAAACTCATTAACCATTTGAGTCCAATTTTTTGGTTTGTGTATAGTATATACTTTATTCTGTATAAAATAAAGAATACTTTCAAATAATTTATTTCATACTTTGAAAATTTATGTCATAACAAATAATTTAAATATTTAGTTTTTAGTTTATGATTTTTTAATATAAATATATTTGATAACCGTTTATTATCTTAAGAGAATAAATAATCACTCAATAAAAAAAAAAGGAATAAATGATCACTTCACAAAATTGACAATCATTGATATATTTTTATTTCATATATCTAATAAATAAGTTTATTTGCAACAGTGTACTGTGGAGTAAATTTAAGTTCCAAATCGAAAAATAAGAAATAATAATTTAAAATGTATAGAAAATATTAATATGAATTTATTTCATGGTCATAACTTTTTTTTAAGAGCATCCTTGTCATAAATTATTCTTATTCCTTTACCGGATGAAGGATACCTTTACCTAGTATCTCCTAAATTTAACTCAAGTGCGAAGAGTCTATGATGATCATAGACTCATAGTACTTCTATAGTAAAAACTTCAAGCAGTGACTTGTGAAGATGAAAACTTATCACATTCCAGAAAAGTTAGTACTTGTATTTGAATATGAGAAAGAGCAAGTACGCTTTAAAATGCCACGTTTCTATTCAGGAATGGTTCGCATTTCAAACAGAATCGATATTTGACATTTTTTTCTGAAAGGTCCAATCTGCAGATTTATTTCAAAAGGATGTTTTTGTTGGGTAAGTTTATGAATTTGATTACTTCAAAATAAGAAGAAAAATCAAAGTCTTGTGTTTAAAAGATATAAAACATAAAAATGTTTTGTACTATAAAAAGTATACACATCTCATCCAATAATTTTGTTTTGTATGAATACGTTATGAACAATTCAAAATTTAAAATTATTGTAAATAAAAAATTCAAAACTTAAAATGGTATTAAAGTTTATGTACCAAGCTTCACACTATCTTAGCATCGAAAAACTCCAAGTGTCACATGTTTTTTTTTTAAAAGAACTAAGTGTCACATTAAAATTGGACAGATTATGTCCACTGAAAAAAAAAATTGGACAAGTTATTATGAATGCATAAGAAAAACAATAAAATGTTTATTTTAAAAATTCAA
>Ga0228711_1011028_pt1 | contig 11657 bp, 7 predicted proteins | sample MedpolnodulmetaG_2_FD_177996 | JGI IMG/M metagenome (GOLD analysis project Ga0228711, IMG submission 177996) | Root nodule microbial communities from Medicago polymorpha collected in Santa Monica, California, United States - brown nodules | ecosystem: Host-associated > Plants > Roots > Nodule...
CTCCTAAATCAACGTGTAGAGCATAGGCTCTCAAATCAACGTGTTTTGAATGATTAACATTCAACAGGGCATGAGCCCCCAACTTTATATGAGTATGCATGGACTCAACAACTTAATCAACAACAACTTAATCAACAACAACGTACAACATCAACGACTTGATGACAAAACGACAATGACAACATCATAATCCCATAAATATTCACCATTTAATTGCAATATCATATAATCATCATATTACTTCAACACATACTTTTCATATCATAATTCATCAATATAAACGTTCATGAAATAATTAATCAACATATGCATTCACATAATAATTCATCAATCAAGTTATTCATGACAAAACAAAGTCATTTAAAAACTTACAGTATTACCTAAGACTTCTATGTCTGCACCAAAGGCTAATTCAAAACAGAAATGTGTGAAACGACACAAGAATCATGAAAGAGAGACTGCTACTACACTACACCCCTCGCGGGTTGGTGTACTCGCAGTGGCGAGCTAAAGGCGAGCAAACACTGCTCTCTGATACACATCGTTCGCCGTGGCGAGTTGGGTGGTGAGCAAACACTGCTCTCTGTCACGTTGTAGCTCGCCGTGGCGAGCAGACTACTCGCCGTGGCGAGTTATGACAGTCTTCTGTCGGGAAGTGCGATTTTTCACCCCAAAAACCCAATTTTCATCCAACTCAATCCCAAATTGATAGGAAACTCAACCTATGATCATTCTACAACCTGGACATCATTTATCTATGAATTCTACGGATTTTCTACACTCTTAACATCCAATTCTACATGTTCTATCATCAAATCCGATTCTTAACCCTAATTCTCAAATTCGCATGAACAACAACAACACTACATGCTAAATTCAATTTCAGAATTATACCACCTAAGATTAGAGAATATTAGTCCCACCCTTACCTTAGATTAAGTGATTGCAAGACTCTACAGGTTCTCTCTTCTCTTGGTTCTCCTCTTCTCCTCTTTCTCGCAAAGACTTCTGTAAAACCTAATTTGTGTCTGTCTCTTGTTTTTCTTTATATACTCAACAGATTTTCTAACTAACTCCACCTGTTTCTAATTAATTCCAAACCAGCCCCTCCAAGTCTATTTATTCTAATTTTCAACATATTCTACTAAATAATAACATAAAGCCACTTAATAAAATATCAATACACACAACATATCACTTATCAACAACATATCACTTATCAACATAAATCAACGTAAATCAACATAAATCATATAAAAGACTCTAAACTCGACCAAAATCATCAGATAAATAAGTAGGGCGTTACATGAGAGGTGGAGGTTGAGAGAGAACCTTCGACGGTGAGAGAGAACTTTTTTGACTGAGAGTGAAAAACGTGTGGTATGCGTTTTTACGATAGAGGGAGGCAAAAGGTAATAGTGGAAATTTGTGTGTACCTCAGTCAGTTCTCACCACTGATGTGAAAAATATTAGACAGCGTTTTCACTTAAATTGCAAGAATGCCACTGCGTCTTTTCCCCATCATTTCAACTATGCACTGATGTAAATGTTATATACTACGCGGAATTCCCCTCATGTACTTATGTCAACTGATGTAAAAATTCATTGTGTGTATTTTTTCCATCAGATATTTTTCTTGCTGATGTGAAAACTGAAAGCCCCATGATGTCAAATGTATATTTTCTACTAGTATTTCGCTTAATATAAAGGTTAAATTACATCATGAGTCCTTTAAATTTGAGGTTTACAACAAATAAGTATTTTAAGTTATTTCTGTCCAACATAAGTCTTTTAACTCTTCAATTGTTTGCACCATTACCCCTTCCGTTACAAAAATGTTGAGGTTGTTGTTAAGTGATGATGTACATTAGCACAACAAATAATATTTTATCCAAACCCAACAAACTCATCAATCTTCATCCTCTATTCCTTCCATCTTCTTCATCATCTTAATTCTCTTTCAAGAAAAATCTTACAACTTAAGCCTATACCGCCCGTTCTTTCCTTTTTTCCATAAAACCCCGATTTTACCCTTTCCAATAAAAGAAAACTCATGAATATTAATATTAAATCCTAATCCATCCTTCTTCAACTCTTATGAACCCAACTTCACCTTAAATTAATCATTCTAAACTTTCAAAATTGGAGGAAAAAGAATTGGTATATTATATCACATATTGCCTCAACAACGATGCTCGTTTTCTCTATTCTTCACTTTCTTCCGGTTCTACTTTTGACAACAACTTAATTTTCTTTCTTAGAACTTGAAGTTGGATTTTTAATTTATAGGTAAAAAAACTTAAAGGACTTATTTATTACAAACCTCAAACTTAAAGAATTCATAGTGTAATTTAACCTAATATAAAATACACAAGTTTCAAAACAAAATTACTTTTTTAAACTTCTTAATATGTGCAAATTTGTACTTGTTAAAAAAACTCTTTTTTATAACTTTTCGATTTAAAGTAGAGCGTACATTATTAAATTAGAGTTTGATGGAAAGATGAGTAAATTATTGTTATGAATTGTTCTACTTAAAAATATTATTTTTGTTCTTTACGTTCTATTTTTCTTAAATTTATTCCTTTATTAAAAATGGTAAAGCTCAACGATCCACCTTTAAACTATTATTGACATATTTATATTAGTTCCACTCTAGAATAAATATCTTCTTATAATTGAGTAGCTTTAACAAATAGAGAATTAAATTCTGCTTCCAATCACTATCCTATATTCTTGAATCTTGAACCAGTAGTCGTTGCAGCTCGTCACAAGTTCAAATATGAAAATGTCTGGAGTGTTGAGCTCGAGTTCAGAGATGTGGTATAGGAATCCCTGTGATCGTGAATATAGCTCAGTTGGTAAGGAAAATACATAATATATGCAATGTTTGGGGTTCGAACTCCAGACACCACAAAAAAAAAAGTGGTATAAGATAGTTGGTAAAATAATTTTCAGCATTTGATGGTGCCTCGGTTGGAGGTGTGTGCAGGTGACTTGTTATCCTAGAGCAAAAACAATTGTAACAAATTAAAATAAAATATTGAGGAATGTCGTAAAGTGTTAAAAAAATCAAATATTGTGGAATGTCATAGTGTTAAATGTTTTGTCGTAACCAAGGTAATTCTTGTAACCTCCAACAGCTCGCTTCACTTCGTCAAAAAATGAATCAATTACTAGTTCAGGATGACAAATATTGTAGGCAAAGAGATAAAACGCACTGGTACCAGTATGGTGACTTTAATACAAAGTTTTTCCATACACAATACAGAGTGTATCAAACGGTTATTAATATCCTCACACAGGTAATTGATATAAATGATAATATGGAACTTACCACATCGTTTCATATCCAATAATTTAAAGATGCTACGTTTTTTAAGCATCCTGATAAATGCCACTGCTCCGAAGGTTTTAGCTATGGATTTTACCAGCAATTTTGGAGTATTTGTAGCCCCAACAAATGTTCTTATCACCCTTTTCTTTGTCAGACACACTATCAGACACAGTTTTATCATCCTCCCTAGTGTCAGTTGAGTTATCATTCTCACCCTTAGATCCACTGTTTTGATTTTTACCAGATACAGTCCCTTTTCTTTTACTAACATCAGTTGTCTCTTCTCGTAGCGATTTTTCTCTTTCAGGTACTGATTCTGATTTAGGCTCTTGCCTAATGTTGTCACATGAGGTAACAATAGGAGTATCAGATTGGACAACATATGTTATGACATCCTTCACAACATCAGATTGGACGATTGTTTCCTTGAGGGTTTCAAAAGATGTATTATCAACAGTTTTAGAACCATTGGGTATCATATCATCCACCGAGGTCTTGGATGGTGATTCATATACACAATCATCAATAGGATCTTTAGCAGTAATCTCTTGACTAACATTCTTAGCAGATCTAGGGTTTGCATGACTCCTAGACTCAGAATTAGTTTTTTCAAGTGTTTCAACATTGATTTTGGTCGCAGTGGGATCACAAGTAGACGTAGTAACATTCTGACTAGCATTTTGGATTTTGATGGGATCAATATACAGACTAGTCATGGTACGGGGCTTCTTAGCGACATGCAAAGTGTTTATGCGGTTAGCCTCCTTAGTATTACTTGTAGGTATACTAGGAGAAATTGAAGCAGTTTCAGAGACACTAACACACTTAGATTTGGTCTTTTTCCTCGCTGAAGTCTTGGTTTTCTTCTTGGATGAAGTGTGATTGGGAACAAAAGAAATAAGAACAACATCGATTACCACTTTAGAACAGTCCTCTTTCGCTTTTGATTGAGTGACCCGGGTTGCAGAAGGAGTTTGATTCATTGGGTCAGATGCTTGTGACATCTTGGTTTCTTGATCCTTTGAGAAAATCATTTTGATGAATAACACCGATTTTGGAGAATTAAGGTGTGAAATAGTAAGAGAGATGAAAGCAGCGTGGGTAGGTTTATGGAATTTAGAGAGACAGTGTAAACAAAAGATATGATCGAAAGTGAATTGAAGGTGAGATGTTAGGGTATTATGCTAGACTTCTAATGATTTCCCTAAATTAGCGTGCACCAGTAACTGGAGGGAAGAGAATGCGTCTGTTGCACGCTTAAGCTGTAATTGCTACAATTCAAAAAGGCAATACACAAATTATCCCTTAATTTCACAATCTGTCCTATATTTGGTCCTTTAAAAAACAAAACTCCAGGTGGTTTCTCTATAATCAAGTATTTACCCGTAACACACATTACTATATTCCACTTTCTGTAGATATAGTGAAGAGTGTCAAGAGTTTTATTCCTTTTGATTTTACCAGTAGTTTCCGAGGTGATGACGATATTCATATTTGTTGAACAAGATGCTGTAGCATTCAGTTTGACATTATGCTCTTCTTACATTTTCAATTTGTCATGTTTTCTTCCTTTGTAAAGACCTCAGTCGTAGTAGAATGCAGGAGATCACCGAGTTGTTCCTTGTTATCCTAGAGAATAGACACATTTTTCAAGCTAAAGCATCCACGGACTGTAGGCTCGCATTGATTTGCAATGTTTATTTGATCATTCTCACAGTACTGCTGAGAGACCTGAATATAACTCTCAAAATGTTTTCTTGCAACTTTCAGTTCAACCACCTGATGTTGAATGTGATGTTCCATCATTAGGTCATTACCATAGTTTAGTGTATTCATGGACTTTTCTTCCATATTCTCAGCATTGCAAGTAATGATCTCTTGATTTTCAGCAATCCTGCTTATGTAAATATTATACCTTTGTACATTTCTATTTCTGGAATGAGAGTCTAGATTCTTCTTCATCTTTATTCTTCCTTGAATCTTGAGGAATTGTTATCAAGGTTATGCTTCCTCCCATCACGACTATATCTCTTCCTATCAGTATACTCAACAAAAGCATCCTTAAAATGGTTCAGATGATATTCATCAGTTCTTGAGCTTATCTGACTCCCTATCATTGGTTCAGACTTCCAGGTTTTCCTTCTGTAATAGTAGTTTTCACAGTCTTTGCTTCTTACTTCAGGTTTCCATAAATAACAGTTATCACTTGATCTATCCCCTTTCATGACAACATTGTTGTTTTCATCAGTCACAAAGCATGTTGTCTTGGTGAACATGACCTTTAGACCTTGGTCACATAGCTGACTAATACTGATCAAATCTGCAGCCAGTCCTTCCACAAGAAAAACATCATTGAGTATAGGAAGGCCTGTATAGACCATTTTACCTATTCATTTAATTCCCCTTGTTGCCCCATCACCAAACGTATCAAAGTTGGTTTGATAGGACTTGATATCTACTAAATAATTTCTGATTCCAGTCATGTGTCTTGAACATCGACTATCAAAATACAAATTTATGGAAGTTATAAAGATTTCATGAGTTATGTGACAAGTGTTACTGCCCTTAGGTTTCCAACTTTTAGTCATACCATGATTAAATTTAGAAGATATAGATTGTCTTGGATAACCATTCAGTTCATAGCAATAGGGTTTTGTATAACCATGCCTTCCACAGTGAAGACACTTCTAGGGTACAATTTTGGATATATATATATATATATATATATATATATAGTTTCTTCTGAGAATTGAATTTACAGAATGTTTTGACGTGTGATTAGACATTGTGACCTTTGTTCTACTCCCGTGTGTATCTTTAGAAGTCCCACCTCTTTCATTTGCAGACTTGGAACTAAGGCCTACTCCTTCGAGTTTTGAAATTTTTTCCTTGAGTAGTACCCTATCTTCCATTACGTCATAACCATAATTTGGAACTTTAGCAGGTTTGTTTACGTTGTTTAACCTATGAGCCAAGTACCTTACCTCATTCTGTAACTCAAAGATAATTGACACAAGTTTATTATTTTCATCTTCTAATGTAACAATAGTTTTCTTTAGCTTCTCTCTCTCAATGCACTCTTCTTCATAGGAATCAAACAGTTAATCATAGGTAATGTCATCACCATGGGGATCCTTATCAGGTTAACATCTTCCAATAAGAGCTTTAACATGATTGACTTTCTCTCCATTTTCTTCTTCTTCTTCTTCTTCATCAGACCAGGAGATATGATAACCTTTCTGTTGTTTCTTGAGATGAGTAGGACATTCAGACCGTAGTGACCATACCCTTCACATCTGAAGCACTGAGGTCCTTTTCCCTTGATTGCGTTGCAACTTTGCCCTGGTCTTCCCCTGAGAGTCATTGTCTTTCTTGATGTCGGTTGGAATGTTCTTGACATTTGGTTTTCGTCCTTTATCCAATCTTTTTAGAACCTTGTTGAATTGTCTGCCAAGAAGTACCATAACCTCTGCTATTTCCTCATCAATCTCTAAATTACCCTCAGTTTGATCATCATAGATATTGGACAAAAAAGCAATGCTTTTGTTTTTCTTCTTAGGCTGATCATTGATAGTCATCTCAAAAGTTTGAAGTGACTCAATGAGTCTTCTACTTTCATGTTGCAATATCTTGGGCTTCTTTAATGACAGTTACTTTCATCTGAAACCTTTTAGGAAGTGACCTGAGAATCTTTCTCACCCGTTTTTCTTCAGTCATTGCCTCACCCAAAGCACTAGAAGCGTTTGCAAGTTCAAGAATGTTCATGTAAAAATCTTGAACATATTCATCATCTTTCATCTTGGGACTTTCAAATCTGTAACATCTAGGAAGATGTTTGATACTAGATACTTGAGATAAATTCAAATAAAATAGAAATAAAAATGAATCGGATAAAAATTGAAACCTTTTCGAACCTTTAATACAACAACTTCATAAAATATAATCAAATCATATTACATAAAACAACTTCTAATCTACGATACTAATTGTGATCTGATAACAAAGAAGCTCTACATTGAATTGCTGACGAGTAGTCTAGACATACTATTCAACTTTCCAATGTCAAGCTAAACCTGAAAACATCACCCCAAACATAGTGAGCACAAAGTCTCAGTAACATAGAATATAAAATGAATTTTGATGTTCTCAGCCATGCCTCGTGTACTAGGCATGGATAAATCCTCTCATTAATATTACTATAATATTACTAAATAGTAAATTCATATACATATTAACCATATCACAGAATAAAGATGATTTCTTTACATAGGTGTCTTTATTCTTAATCTAAATTAAATATAGTTGTTAATTGCTTAGCTGGACACTCAAGATTTGCCTTTCTACTGGATTTCAATAGTTTCCCAGGTTTCAATAGTTTCCCAGGTTTGCTCTGCAGTGTCATTCATTTTAACTGAATACTCAGGATTTGCCTTTCTACTAGATTTCCATCGTTTTCCAGGTTTGCCCTGCAGTATTATAATTTAACTAAACACTCAAGATTTGCCTTTCTACTGGGGATCCATTGTTACCCAAGTTTGCCCTACAGTGCTATGATTTATATTTCTAACAGGATTTCTAACAAAAATCAATAATTAAAAAATCTAAACTTCTAGCATGCAAGCAAGAATAAAGAAGGAATATTCATAAGTCATAAATCAATTTTAATATTTCTAAGTACACCATAGAGAGGTTTTAGAGCTTGGGTTAAGACTATGTTACCTCAAGGAGTTTAAACCCAAAACTTGGTCATTTCCTCTTCTCTTTCCCGATTTGAAACCCTAACTTCCCTTTTCCAAATATCTCTTCTTCATCCTTCCAATTTTCTTCTCAATCACTCATGGGTTCCCATATCATGAATTCAATTGAAAAGGGAGAGACTTAGATTATTCTAAAAGCATGTGAATTAGGAAAAACTAGAAGATGGAATTATTTTACCTTTTTGGATTATAGCCTTCTCTCCTCTGATTGCCTTTGAAGCTTCTCTTCCTTGGTTGTTCTACCTTTCTCTCTACGTGACCCTTTCCTTCTTATTCAGTTTCATTTCTTTCTCACCCTCTCAGCCTCTATCTCCCTTTCGTTTCTCCCTCTCTCTTTCTTATTTTCTTTCTGATACTTTTCTCAGTGGGGGGTGATGAGGTAAGTGGATATGGTTTTAACTCGGCGAGTGAATTTGTCTAATGTACCCTTTGTCTAAAGTGATAATTCATCATGTGTTCTATTTTATGGTTTTGAGCCAATTGGAAGTTGGGCTTGGTTCACTCTAATAGTTTTATAAGTCTAATTTTCCAACACTAACCCAACTACATAAACATATATGATTCTATTTACTATGTAATTGTAGTCATTTTTTGTTGGATAATAATAAGTAATGACAATATTAATAATTATAATAGGCTTAAATTCACTTTTTGTCCCCTATGTTTTCCGTTGTAGCAATTTTGCTCCCCTAACAAAAAAAATGCAATTTTGACCCCTTAATTTTCGCAACTATGCTGAGAAGCCGTCACATGTCCCAAAAAAGGGGCCTAAATCGCAAATTATTTGTAAAGATTAGGGGCCAAAAGAGAATATTTCCCTAAACATGGAAAAATTAGGGGGTTAAAATTGCATTTTTTTTGTTAGGGGGCCAAAATTACTACGACGGCAAACATAGGGGGTCAAAAGTGCATTTAAGCCATTATAATAACAATAATACTAATAATAAAAATATTTGGTCATGTAAATTGGGGTCGTTACAAAATTTCTATAGTGATTAACTACAACTTTGACATCTTGACTTTTGATTTGCCTTCATGAGTAGTTCTTAAGATGTTCCAAGCATCCTTGGTCACAGTGCAATTATGGATCAATCTAAACATGTTTTTGTCAACCCCATTGAACAATGAATTCAAGGCTTTGTCGTTTCCAAGAGTTAGATCATCTTCATCCTTTGTCTTTAACAAGAGGGTGATTCCATCCCTTGAGAACCGCTTTCCATGTCTTGTTACCAATCGACTTAAGGAATGTTGTCATGAGCACTTTTCAGTAGTCATAATTAGATCCATCCCGAATGGGTGGTCTATTGACTTGTCATCCTTCTTTTTCCACGGTGCCAGAAAGTATCTTCCCTAGAGATCACCCAGAAAAAGAACAGGGTGCCTACTCTAATACCAATTGAAATTTCAGAACATAGGTATAACAGATGTTGAACACGATGTTATGACAAATCAGATGTCGCGTAAGATGTCAAAACATCCGAATAACAACAATAACAAATAGCTTATTTAAAGATACATGAACATGAAGAAAAAGACACAAGTAATTTGTTGACCCAGTTCGGTGCAACTTCACCTACATCTAGGGGGCTACCAAGCCAGGAATGAAATTCACTATAGTAGTATCAATTCGAAGCATACATAACAGCTATCACCAGCCTACTAACTTCTCACTTAATCACTACCCATGCAATTTCCATCTAAGACTCCCACTAGTCCTAGATATGAGAGATCCCCCGCACAGTTCCTCTTAGTCACAGGTCCAGTGACCATCCTTAAAGTAACATAAGCAAATATAGAGACACTGTCCTAGACAAAAATCAAATCGTGCTTAAAAGCTTTGAGAGATTCAGAGATTTACAACTCAATTACAAAGTCCAAATTTAATTTCAAAGTGATATAAGAGTGGCTCACAAATAACAACGACATACTAAAACCCTAAAGGACTCTTTTGTAAATTGCATATTCAGTTCTCAATTAGGTATTCTATCTTTGTTTATATAGCCTGCTTGCTGAATGGGCTTGATGCACAAATATTATGAAGAAGATCATATGTTTCCTTAAATGTTGTAGCAACATTCTTAAGGACTAAGCTAAGTATAAACCGTCTTTCTTTGCTTCTAGAACCACGCTTTCTTGGTCAACTCTTCACGTGAAACAAATCTCTAGATAATATATGAAAATCTTCACGTTTAAAACGAATCTCCAAGAAAGCAGAACAAGGCACGCTATGATGTTGTACCAATATGTTAAGACATCGTGTCTGACATCTTGCTAGAACTAATTTTTTAACAAAATGCAGCCAATACATGTCTAAAAACCTAACACAAATTTGGCAGCTTGGTTAATGAGTGAATTTGGCTTAAAAGGAGATTCAAAAGGGGTGGTTTTCTGTGGAGATGGGTTAGTAGGTGTTTTTTTTAGGGGATACAAATTGGTTAGGAGGAGAGGATTGTACATTTACTACACCATAGTCTGAGATTGTACCATAAGTTGATGCAGGAGCAACATCTGAAGTTTCTTCAGTCTCCTTAGGCATCACAACTGTTTCAAACTCTAACTTTCCCAGAGCTTCCGAGGTTCCTTTAGCAGCTTTCACTTTCAGAGCATTGGTCGACATTCTCTATGCTTCTTCGACAACTTGAATTCCCACTTTTTTTTGCTAGAATGATGACAGTAGTCATTACGTTAGTATTTTAGTCATATTTGTGTCCTTTTTGTAATGTTTTAAGAGTCAAATGCTTGTATACATGGTTAAATAAGCTCAAGATTCATAAAAGAGAAGAATTGCACAAATTGGAGAAGAATGCAAGAATTTAGCTACTGGAGAAATCGTGCCACGATGGACCTGAATCGTGGGACGTTTGAAGCGTGGAACCTGAAGATCCTGGAAAAATCGTGGCACGTTACAGATCCATTGTGCCACGATGGTCGTGCAACATGGCACGATGGTGGGCTTTTCTGAAACCCTAACTCTTTGTCTATAAAATCCAAATGCGACCAGAAGCTAAAGGGTGCAATTTTGGAGACCTAAACAGAGCATAGACGGCACCAGGAAGCTGAAGCACATGCAGTGGATCTCACCCAACTCATAGTTGGTTCTGATTTATGTATTTTCTATTATTTCTATGTATTTGATTGTTTAGTTATGAGTAGCTAAACTCTTAGATTGATTAAGCCATGAGATGAATCATTGTAATCTGTGAGCATGTAATTTGTTAAGAACTCTCTTTGACATCAATGAAAACCTAGTCTTTATTCAGAATTATTTGTGTTCATTGCTTTTCGTATGATTGTTTGCATGACTATTAACCGTAGCTTCTTTCAATCACATAAATTGATCTTAGGAATTGAATGACTACTAACCCTAGCTTTTAATCCTGAAATAGTAATTCTTTTTAATTCAACATAGGAACCTAGAGATATGAAATTGAGGGTTATGACTGTTGGTGTAAGCCCTAGAGGCCAATAGTTTATGTTGAACTTATCTTATGTATCATGACTTTTATTATTGAATAAATATATGGCAATCTTTATTATATTTATAGTAATGTTAATAAAGTCCT
>Ga0228711_1011034_pt1 | contig 11652 bp, 8 predicted proteins | sample MedpolnodulmetaG_2_FD_177996 | JGI IMG/M metagenome (GOLD analysis project Ga0228711, IMG submission 177996) | Root nodule microbial communities from Medicago polymorpha collected in Santa Monica, California, United States - brown nodules | ecosystem: Host-associated > Plants > Roots > Nodule...
AAATCCACAGGACAAAACCAACGTAAATTTGATATATGCCAATGTCACATATGATGACATTCTTCTAAAGGTAAATCTTCTAAGCCTTTGTAGTTTGTATTGTATTTTATTGTAAGTTGTATGGAAAAATCAAAATAGTTCACCTCTGGGCATTTTATTTATGATTGTTCTACTGGCACTGCCATTTAATGAAAAAAACAAAACATAATAATTAAAAGATAAGGAGAGTGATTTTAATTGTGCTATGGTCAAGCATGAGGGCTAAAGAGGGAAAGCAAAAATAATGTATACGAATGAAACACCAAGAAAGAAACAGAACAGTCTGTGGGCTAGAGATGAGTATTGAGAGAAATTTTGAGCTCATTAATGTCTTTTCATTTACTTATTTATTCTTACTGTAAGGTCATATTAATACCATACTTGTGGTGTAGGCTTGAGACCTTGGAGTGTGCTCCTCTCAAGGTCTCAGGTTTGAATCCTCCTGGTGCCAATTTCTGTGGGCTAGTCCATGCAGAGCTTGCTCTGGCTTTAAATGGGCCCCCTCTAGTGGACGGTGGGATTGGTCCCTTGGATTAGTTGGTCCTTGGTCTGGATACTGAACTGTTAAACAAAAATAAATACATCATACTTGTGGTCTTGTATTAACTAATTATTTCCTAATTTGTTCGGCTTATGCGGAGACAATAATAATATAAATAGGTACCTTAGATTCATAGACTTTCTGTTCCCTTGCCTTGTAGTTTTTAATATTAATTATTGAACTGACAAATATCTTTCGAAACTTTGTTGCAGAAATCAGTCAAATGAAAAATAAGAATGGTGTATAACTCTTCAGTCTGTATTATGGTTAAGAATTTATATTTATATATCCTGCATGTTTTCTTTTGCAGGAAGAGCTGGATGACTTGGCAATCAAATTCCCAAATCGATTTAAAGTTTATTATGTTCTAAATCAGGTAATCAAACTAGTTTCATCTTCTTTTCTCTACAGCTATCCAATCAATTTGATAATAATGTTCATTTTCCTATTTGTTTTGAAATAGCTATCCAAATTTGTAGTCAAAATTTATCCTACATTTTTGTGTCTAAGATAGATCTACTTAGATGGAATTCATGGTTTAAATGTTTTCTCATGTTGGTTTTGCATGCAATATACTCTGCAGCCACCAGAAATATGGGATGGTGGAGTCTGATTCGTTTCCAAGGAAATGATGGAAACACAATTCCCTGCACCAGCAGCGGATATTAAGGTCATTTTTTAACACCATTCCTCCACCCTCAAACCTGGATTCCCAGCAGTTATAATTTTCCTCAATCATGGCAGTCAGTTCATCTAAATCATTGAGTTGAGATTGAACGGTTCATATCTTGACTTTGGTTAATTGAGAATTTGTAATCTCAACTGCTTGATCTTGTTCAATAGCTGAAAATCTGATATCACTTGCTGTGTTGACTGCTAACTGCTGGGAATCTGTTTCTGACTTCTTTCTCTTTGTCACACATTTAAGCTGACAAATGTGAACTAAACAAAATATTTCCCTTACAGATATTAAGGTGTGGACCACCTCCCATGAACAAGGCTATGGCTGCTCACCTTGAAGATCTTGGATACAGTCCCCAAATGCAGTTTCAGTTTTAGTTCGTGGATAAAGCTATATTCTGACATACATTTGTAGTCCAAATTCAGTCATTTTTTTGACAGAATAAATGTCAATTCTATAATCCAGTAGAAATTTTACACTTACACGTTCAGGTCAGAAAGTTTTGTTGGCTGTGCTGTATGTAACAGTGGAGGGTATTGCTCTATTTCACACTTACTAATAATGAGATGAGACTTTTTTATTATTTAAAATAGCTTTTTAGGTATATAAGGAGTAAGAATACTCAAACATGACGGCCGTGTAGGACACCAATTTTGTTTTTTTGCCTAGCATACAATGATATAAAAAAATTCAAGAAATAGAAAAGAAAATGAAGAACTAACTTTCATTTATGTGAGCAGAATATCAGCTATCAACAGTAGAATATGCTTTGTATCAAAATGGCATTGCAAAACAAAGCTGAATAATTTCACTATACAAAACAAAGTAGTATGTTTTTTCAACTAGAAGTTGAACTTGTTTCAGTACTATCAGATTTGTCACCATTGTCTAATTCACCTTCTGGTTCTCCAACTGTATCTGCAGCCTTCTCTTCTATTTTCGACACACGGAACATAGCCAAATTAGTGTCCCCTGGCATTCATAATAGCAGAGGTTAAATATGGAATGTGGTACTTGTAGTGATGATTAGTTTATCATTTTGAAATTCTCTTTGAACTACGGAGTCTTTTAAGATCCTTCTACAGTTAGAGTTATATAATTATGTATATAATGAGAAAAAACTAACATAGTTATTCAACAGAAAAGGTAAGCAACTAATTAATAAAAAGAGAGTTAGAGTAGTACCAAAAGTAATATAACTCCCAGAAGATACAGTGGTAACTACTCCAGGTTTCAGCCTTTTGTCACCAATGAATGTTCCATTGGTGCTATCCAAATCTATAACAAGAAGATTGTCTTGTTTCATCCGAATGCGTGCATGCACACCTGACACTGTAAATACAAAACAATTTAAATAGGATAAAATGGAAAATTATTCAATTATATTGTGATTCTCTGGAACATAAACAAAACATAGTACATTAAGATTAAGGAGCTTATTTCAGTGGAAAAAATGTTTGTAACTGTAAGAAAAATAAGAATCAAAATACACAACAGTTTATCAACTTGAACTTCTATACCTGTTGCAACTGGGATCACTAAATCAGCTTTCTCTGGAACACGTCCTACAGTGACTTCATTCTAGATAATTCAAAAACAAGAAAATTAGTCTGAAGCATACTCAGCCACACAAATCATTGATGCTGATATTACTTACAGAAGTAATTTCATATGCACCTGGCCTCTCAACCTTGAAGCCTATATGCCTTGAATCACCATCTCCTATCAAAATGATTGGTTTTGTTTACAAAATGTGATAAAAAAAACGCCTTGTTAATATTGGCTAACTGAGGAAGTCCTATTTGTAGTAACATCATGAAGGACTTGGCTCATTTATCTACTCAGTCAATATAAGGAAACTAGTAAAGTTTGCAATTGTAGATATTGATTTTAATAAGTTTTCAACTGTTACTTCTAGACTATAGTTTTTAGATTGTTGTATTTAAGAAGAAAGTGTAACTAACCAATTGGTTCAAGAATCCATTTTTGTGTAGCATTTGTTGTTGGGGTTGCAGATGCCTCTGATGCATGTATAGCTCCCCGCTTCCCCTTTTCTTGTGCTTTGGGATGTATAACACCACCTGATTGCTGAAAAAGAAAGCACTTGTGCAATTGATTTGTTGCTGAATTGAAAGTTACTGAAGTGGCATTCGAGTGTAATAAAAGTGGTGAGTTCAACAGAGAAGCAGAACATGTTTGAGACCTTGGAATTTTTGTTAGGTAGAGAGATTTTACAATGCCTTCCATTTTTGTTGGTAGAAAATTATTAGCCAAGTGACTGAGAGAAATGAAAGCTAGAATTGTTTGCTTTGTAGTGCTGGTGATTCTAGGGATGAATAATAAAGTTACTCTTGGTTGCATAGGTCATGGACTTGTCAATTGTCACTTGTTTATGTGGCAACCATTTAATGCATGATGAGATATTGGATAACTATATCTTCATATCTCAAACTTGTTCATGTCCTTTTTTCCATACTATTGTTGTATAGTGAAAACTGAAAACCACATGATGTATTATTTTATTGAAGATAATTAATTATTCTAAATACTAAGTCAACACTTTAAATTAGAGGCTAATTGCTTTAATGTGTCATAGGATTAATGTGGATTTCATCATTTTATGTGGGAACCGTTTTCAAAGTATAAAACATATATTAATTTTTTTTTTTGGTCAAGACACATACATTGATTTTGTTCATTAAAAAAAAAGTTAGAGAGTGTTGAAAAGGGATTTCCAACACTCCTCTTCATAGAAATTTGAATGCCACCAAGGATTTAGAGAAGCATGAGACAATTTTTTTCGAAAAATAAATATGAATTTGTCAATATTTATAGAATGTAAATCCTTCAAAAATCTAAATACTGTCCCAGACTTATTCTTAAAAATTAGATTAACTTTTCATATTCATTTATATTTATCTACTTTTGACTTATAAAAATATTTTTATACTTTTTCCAAAATAAAAGAGATGCATAAAGTCATAGACTAATCCATCATCGTCTATATCGTAATAATGGAATCACATATTCAAAATTTTATAAAACCCCAATTATTATAGATTTGAATCGAAACATATTGTAAATAAAATTAAAATATCGATTAAAAATAATTAACTTGCAACTGCTGACAAATCAAAATATTTAAATTGCTATATTGTCCAAGTGCTTGTGCACCAAAGAGCTCATTTGATCCTTTGATCAAAAGGACAATACATGCTTTTTTGCTTCAATTACTTTAACCTATATCGAGATTCTGAAGAGCTTACTGCATACTTCTGATTTTAGTTAAAAGAATCTAGGGTGAGAATTGATTGAAATGAAATTTAAACCTAAAAATGTATTGAAACCCAACTTTCTAATTTTTCTATCCCCGTTTTGAGTGAACACAGATTATGTAGTAGAGATAACTCAACTAACCAAAAAGACAGGATAGTGGGTGATAATACATTACCAGTTTGGTAAAAAAAAATAGTAAATAATGTAACAAAAATCACTTGTATGCATTACTACAGTGACCCAAAAAATTAGTATGTTATGGAGACAAGTCTATCAAGGATGTGGCGGCTCTTTGACACAATGTCTAGGATCTGGCAGTAACTTCTGGTCAAGTGGCTTCAACCCTCTTCTAGACCAGTACTTTACAAATGTAGTTTCTAGCTTCCTCACCTATCATCAAAATCATTGAAACATTATACTTGTCAGAAAGAAATGTTTACAAATGGATTTAGTGATGAAACATAACATGCATCAATATTCATAAATTAATTAAAATGTACAAGGTTGAGCTAACCATTGTCAACCTTTAGTTACACTTTTACCAAACTTAACTCTATTAATGAAATTTCTCCTACTATTAAACAAAATCAAATTGAAAACTTCTAGACCACCCGAAAAAGAAAATGGTTATAAAAAGCAAACCTGCTTAACAATAAATGGCTCCTCAGCAAGACTCAATGGTTCTGTCCAAATAGTTAGAAACCCATTCCGATTGCCATAAACAATGTCAGTGAAGGGGCGATCACCCACCTGCATCCGAATATTTATGGTTTAACATAAACCTGAATCAAATCAAACTATATAATAAGTATCTAATAGAAAATAAACATTACAAAATTCTTATACCATGATTAACTGTGATGCTTCACAGCCAAAATGCTTTTCAATTTCTTCAGCTGTACCACCTGGCTTCTTCACTCCTGCAGTATACATACAAAGTATCAACAATAGTCGTTGAGTCAATTCTCACACAGAATTTTCACAATCCTAGCATTTTAACACAAGCTTACAATAACATTTATTTTCAAGATTAAAGAAACATTACAGAATTAAATTCCGTACAGAAAAAGCACCACTCACTGTGTCTGATGACTTTAATTCCAATTGTACTCTCAAGATTCCTAGCTTTTGAACCATCATGGTCATACTCACGAAGTCCTGATTACAATAATAATGAAGAGCACAAAACATTGTATGAGTACGTGAACAACAGCTACATCCAAATTTCAGAACAAGTTTGAAATGCTTCATGTTAGAATTACCAGCTGAGTTACTAAATACAGCAATATCTTCACCAAACTCTGATTTACAACTTTCCAATGAAGACTCAAGTGGAGGCCAGAGCGTTAAAGAGTAGGGTACTGTAATAGTATTATCTTTGTCAAAGACAACACCCTTAAATCCCTTTCTATGTAGAGCAGCCCAGTCAATGTATCTTATATCAGGAACTGAAATATGGGGCAGTGACAATTTTGGATCTTTTAAGATGACCATAGTTGAACATAGAATGCCCTCAAAGTTGATTCTTTGGCCAAATGCCGCTTTCACATCTGCCCACCACATCTTAGTGAAAAGTGCACTGTCTTTTTTGTGTTCCTTGAATTCCCTTTGTCTGTCTAGTTGATGTTGACTGTGGTTTCTGGTTTCTGGATTTTGATTACTGGTGTCTTCTGAGTCAGCAAGTGAGAAGTATTTAATAAGGAATAGGTGTTTGTCGTTCTGATTTGAATTGGAATTGTATCTAGACCTGTAATTGCTTTCTAGCCCTTTGATGCAACTCTGTGTCTGAGGAAGACTTGGACCATAATAGTTTCTTAGAGGGACTTGGCTATCTGCATTGGCAAGTGATAGAGTTGTGAGTTTTCTCTTTCGTTGGGCATGATGATGGCTGGGAATGTGGTACGAGCAACTGGGAAGCTGAGCAGCAGCACTAGTAGACAGCATTTTTATAGTTTTTCTTGCTTAAATAATGCCTGACCACATGTTGCTACAGCTGTATGCTTCAATGATCACTATTTATAATAATGATCAGTATAATTAGACTTATTAAGATTAAACAAATTTGAAATTTGTTATCAATGAAAATACAATGACAATCAACAGTAACATCTTACATAAAGGAATATGTATAGAAAAGCATTTGAAAAAGAAAAAAAGCAACATGTATACCCCAACCAAAAGGAAATGGTAGTAAATATTAATTGTTACAAAGCCTTCTCATTAAAAAAAAAATTCAGCCTAGCTTAGTGTTGTTGCCACTCATTGCTTCTTTATCCAGTAGTTTGCCAAAATAATATTGAATGCCTATACAAAAGGTATGCAATAGCAATCTTAAAGGCACACAACTAAAACACATTCCACATGGTCATGTACTACGATATCCACTTAAGATCCAGAACCATAACCAAAAGCAAGAGATTTGTTACCACTTGCCATCAGTTATAGCTATTATTGATTAATATTAGTCATCACCAAAATATATAAAAAAAATAAATATCAATTGTGAATTTATAATGATGCAGAAATGAAAAGATAACTTTACATATGCTCAATAATACAGGATTTGAGCTCTATTTACAAGGACTTATTTATCGTCACCATGAACTAAAAAAATCATGGAATAAAAGAAACGACCCTCATGTGAAATCATAACCCAACACTAACCTGTCAGGTAACTTATTCTTGTATCAACCACCTGCATAATATGAATTTTTTCAGAAATTTAGTCACATAAATGAATACTCAGAATCTCTGAACGAAATATGGCTCTAACTTTAAAATAAACATGAAAAATTGACCTGTAAGAAATAAAAGAGTAAAAGTGTAGTACAGATACAAATCAAACGAGAAGACACTATTTGCAACCCAAGGAACTAAAACATTATGCGACCCTACCTATCTTGGTATTAAACAATAACAGTTTTTTTTCCACTTTGTGAAGATTTTTACATGAATTAAGTTCACAAATAGTTCCTTTACCTCTAAATATGTCCTAGAGATTTAATCAATAATAATTTTCTTGGTCTCCCATTATCTCTCACTATTGAATTACTCTCTTCCTGGTTACCTGTCCTTAGTGGTAGTTCTACAGATTTTCGACACACATGTTCAAACCACACACAAGACAAGACTCTGCAATCTTTTCTACTAAAGAAACAATGCCAATTTTCTATAATTCTATCATGTCTTGTGTAATTCTACCTGTCCACTGTCCGTCATAACATTTCATCTCCGTAACACAAGTTCGGACGAAAGTAAACAAGCAATATAAAACTTGGATTTTTACACAATGCAATTGTGGACACATTTGTCTGGAATTGTCCACAATATTAAGGATAGTAATACAACCGTAACAGTAACCACAAAAAGTTTGTTGCTTGCATTGCTCGAATTAGAGGCCTGTTTGGATTGACTTATTTGAGTTTATCAACTAACATAAGCACTTATGACACTGTTTCGGAGAACTTATACAAAAAACGATTTGAGTTTATCTGATCTTATCATGTGTTATAGAAATAGATTATTCATATGTTTGGAAAATAAGTTGTTTATCGAAACATGGTCAAAGCGAATTTCGACAACTATAAGCAATAATCAGAAGAAATACGATAAAAAAAAAGAGTAACTGAATGAGGAAATGCAGGAACGAAAGCGTGAATCTCGAAATTCAAAAGTTTAAGAGAGAGAGAGAACTTACTGAAAAAGGGATAGAGAAAGTGAGTGGTGTTTGGCGCCGCTGCACTGTGTTGTGGATCCAAACACGCACGATTGAGGAAGAAGAAGAAACGATATAGATAGATAGATAGATAGATAGATAGATAGATAAGTATATTTGATTTCAAGTATCATAGATTTGATCAATCGACCTATTTATATTCCATCAATCGACATGTTTCTTTTTTTTTTTACCAGATTCCATCAATAATTTATATTTTTTACTGGCCCAGATTCCATAAACCAGAGTAACCGTTTTTTTTATGCTAACACCCCTCCCCTGACAATAAATCTCATATTTATTTTATTGAAAACTCATTCAATATCTTTCATTACCATTAACATTTTTTTTTTTTGTAAAATTACCATTAACATCTTTTTAAGAGGTCAAAATAAAATATAGTACTACCAATAGGTTATCTTCCCAGCACAAGATGTATCAGTGAAGGGGGTCAAAAAATTACAACAAGAGTTCAACAAACCATAAATCAATTACCAATGCCCAAACAAAGAAAAGGGCTTTGGCCCTAAGTGTAAAACTGATACGGGAAAACAACAAATTTAACTTTAAACCATCAAAAGGAAAGAAACTTAATCTTCTCCAAAAGCTGAACATGAGCTTCTTTCCTTCCAGATCACCCAAGAAGTCGTAAAATAAAACAGTAAAATGAACAAACGCTTTGATTTAGTATAACCTAATAAGCTGCCAGCTGTAAAATGATCCACAGTCCATGATGGGTCCGCTGAATGGACACCAAACCACTCTTGAACAAGATGCCAAAAAGAACTAAAAAAGCTACAACCCAGATATAAATGATGCGATGTTTCCACCATTAACATTTTATTGTATATGTAAGTGAATTTGAATTTAAATTTTATTAATTTGATATATCTTTCATTTATTACCATTGAATTAATTTTCTAAGTTAATTTTTTTATTATATATTTTTTACTTTATAAAAAAAAAGTTGATCGTAACCAAGGAATTGAGTTCAAGTGTTTAATGACAAATAGTTTAGAAAGAATGAGTTTGATTTTCAGATAAAACTATTTTTGGTCAATTAACTAAGAGCAAACTCCAAATTACTAGTCCCCTTTCCCTTAGGATCAAGAAGCTTAACACACACAAAAAGAAATCATTGTAAAATTATTGGTGACATAACAAGTATGTCTTTATGAATACTGCAGTATGTTTATGTTATTTTAAGCCAAATTAATCTATCAAAATTAACATTAGGAAGAATAGAACTTGAGACCTTAAATAGTGCAAGAGTGGAGAAACAACCTAAGTTTGAAGAGAATGATTGTTATCAAACAACTCGGTTTTCATTATACAAACTTATACCCTATAAGCTAGAGGTTTGACGTTGCCAAATAGAACCGCAGTGAAGTTGAAAAGTTGGACGTTTTTTACTGATGTTTCTAGAGAAATAATAAAGAAGCAAGTAACGGTGGGGGTGGGAGTGGGAGTGGGAGTGGCTTATGAACTTGCATTGTTAAAAATGTATTTGTATTTCAATTTTTCTATCATATCAAAAGATTGAGATCTCTTATCAACTAGTAGTAATTTGATTCATCACAAATGTGACATAAAAAAGTAAGACATGAAACCCTCTAACAACAATGGACTAAGGGAGAGCCTATAATATGGCCGGCCATACACGTACCAAAGATATATGATCACATCACATTAAATTCACTTCACATGTAACAATACTTTTAATTGAAAGTTGAAACTAATTTTTTTTATTATTACAAGGTGCATTCATTTCATTGAAGTAAATTTGAAACATGGTTCATGCTTCGAAGCCATTAATTTGAAGGTGAACTAGGAGGCAAACTTCCATAGAGGAATGATGAGATCATTGTCAAAGCACGTTCTGGTTGCCAGCTTGGAACAAGATGCCCTGCTCCTCTTACGGTAATAAATGTCAATCCTTTGTATCCCACAATATACCCTCCAATCTGTCATCATTATTACAATTTCATTTGATCACATTTCAAAAATGTTATTACTTGGACTACAAGAAAAGTCAATAAATCAACCACATATGGAGTGAATTAAAATTTTTGTACTCGACATCGTAAATGTCATTTGTCCCTCAAATTTACGAGATAATAAATCAGTCTCTTAAATTATAGAATGTCAATTAGTTTAGTCTCTTCATCAAACTACAAATAAACTAATTTCAGTACCTCTTTTCCAGAATACCATGGACGCCAAGCAGCATTGATAGGGAGCTTAAGGAGGTTGATTGAATATCTTGAAGATGTGACTGAAACCACTGCATCTGTATCACCACTGTAGGAGAACACACCGTCAAAATTTAGGAGTTGGAACCTCTCATTAGTCATTATTCACTATAGTCTACATGTTATAATATTGTTCTTGTGGATTCAAATTGTGATAACAGTGTTAAGAATTTATATTATAATGAAAGTGAACTTGCCTGTATATCCATAATTTAATGCCGCTATCGATGAGATACTTGACGGTTGGTAAGATGGTAATTGGACTGTCTTTCCAGTCAGTAAGAAGACGACTATGAATTGTCATAATAACACATTCTTGATTAGCATAGAAAAATACATTTATATAAGTGTCAAAAAATAGTACTATTTTAGAATTTCTTAAAAGTGATTATAGAATATTACCTGCAATGGCTCCAATTTGTAGGTTTTGCATGAAGAGCCTTTTGAACCTCAGGTCTATTTAGATAGGCAGAACCATAATAATCAGAACAAGGGTCAAAATCATTAGTTACATAACCAGTTGAGCCATTTTTGAGAGAAGAGTCATGACACAATGGAGCATAGATGTTATATAAGTCTATCTTTCCATGTTCAAAGAAGGCCTTTAGTGTTACATTATTAATACAAATTGATGAAACATTTTCGGAAGTGAAGTCACAATACTTCTCAATCAACTCATGAGTTTGATCTGAGTTCAAAGCATGAGTCCAAAGGTAATCAAAAAACCCCTTTAAACTTGTGGCATCATCAATCCAAGCATTCCCTATCTGAATTTTTTTAAAGTAAAGATAATAATGAAGTTAGATTTATGAGATTGTCAGTTACATTTCATACTTGGTCTTTTGAAGTTTGAAGAACATACAGAAATGCCTTTGAGGTTAATAATGGTGTTGTTATAGAGTTTATTGTTGTGTAGAATAGTGGATGCAAGCTGAGGAACATAATGACCGGCATAACTCTCTCCAGTTATGTAAAAATCTCTGGTTTTGTACTGTGGAAATCTCTCCAGCCAGTTGATTAGGAAGACATAGGCATCCTTGGCAGTTGATTTATCTCCTGACTTGTCATAGTCAGAAGTTGTGTTTGAGTAGGAAAATCCTACTCCAGCTGGAGACTCTAAGAATAGTACATTTGCAACTGCATATTT
>Ga0228711_1011035_pt1 | contig 11652 bp, 6 predicted proteins | sample MedpolnodulmetaG_2_FD_177996 | JGI IMG/M metagenome (GOLD analysis project Ga0228711, IMG submission 177996) | Root nodule microbial communities from Medicago polymorpha collected in Santa Monica, California, United States - brown nodules | ecosystem: Host-associated > Plants > Roots > Nodule...
TACTTTGATTAGGATCTTGTACACTTGAACAAATGTTTAGCATATCCAATTGATAATTTTTAATACCTTGTTATCATCAAAACTCAAAAGGTGATTTTGCGAAACACCCTTTGTTCCAACAAAGGCAAATCCCGAATGTTTCATTGAAACGGAGCGGGGCAAACCTGGGTAACATTAGAACCCCAGTTAAAAGGCAAATTCCGAATGTTTCAATTATGCATAATTAAGTTGTGTCCTTCGTAGGCTCCAGATTAGGCTGGTTGGGATTTCCTTGAGAAATCTACACAACGACAAGAGGAGTTCTGGTGATTAGCCTCAGATAGGAATTTTCACCAAATAGCAATGGGATGGTGACCGGGGTTACTGCACTCGGGATCCATTTTGTAAAATCAACTCAGATAATTATGTTTGTTCAACGCTAACTTTCTAACATTATATGAACAATTTATGAATCAAAACATGTATATGCATTTGCATAAGATCAGACTTATAATAGCATACAGATGACGATCCTAGTCTACCCCCGATCGTCCAGTTTACAAGAATATGTTAGATAGTCCTGATAACGATCTTAGTATCTCACGATCGTTCAAGTACGTAGAGCACACACATACGTATAAACCCAAACAATAAACAGATGGCGATCATAGGTTTTCCCCGAGATTGCCTACAACTTAGGATAGGTGGAACTCACTGAGACATCCTGTCTCATCCCAGTCCATTTTTGTCAATTTCAGATCAGCAGGTTGCTCGTATCAAGATGAGACAGATATGCAGTTGAATGGATTATCGTCAAGAGCTTGTTTCGTACTAGAAGAAAATATTTTATGTATTCAGATACTTATCAGATATATGTATTTGGCAGTTGATATTTTTTATCAGATGTACAAACTTGTATTGATGTATATATTCATTTGGCCGGAATTATGTTATAATTTTAATGTATCCAGTACTAAATTAACACACATGCTAAATATTCTAGATAAATTTAGTATGGGTGAGATTTAGTGTAAGTCTTTTGACTTACACCTGGTGTCAACAAATCCTGCCTCATTTATATAATAATGCAATTGCTTAATTTTTTTGTACTATTGTTAATAATTAAAATTATTTCAATAACTTGTATTCTAAAATAATATATTTTTACTGAATAGATTTAGAATCCATAATTTAAATTAATTAATAGAGTAAACATATTGAAAATTATCACGTCAAAGAAGACACACATAGAACGAAAATTAATCACGCAAATATTAAGATATTCATAAATACACATACACTCTCTCAAAAATAAATAGATATACACTCTCTAAAAAATAAATACACATACATTCTTGAAAAAAATAAATACATATACATAAATTTTAATTTTAAATTTTGGGGCGTTATAGTAAGGCCCCACATGTACAAACCCTTGTGATTAGTAAGTGCAACTCAACAACCGCTAGGAAATAAAACCCCACGAAGTCATCATTTAAATAAAATACATAAATCAAATATTTGAATAATGCTTGACCATTAACTTATTCAAACAAATAAATAGAGGGGATTGGAAGAATCCTAACCACCGCTAACATTCTACAATCAAAATAGGTTACTCCTAAACTCTTGGTATGTGCAAACAGACTAAATTGCAAACCAGACCCCGTACCTTTTATTTCATTTTATTGTCTTAATTTACTGTTTTTGTTACCAAATAAGTAACGCAAATCGCCTAATTAGAATGACAATACTTGTAAATACGATACTCTACTTACACTTTACTCCTGATAAACAATTTTTATACACTTATCTAAATCCGACCATCAGTCGTACACTTATGGATGTATTTATTTTTTACTCCTAGGTACGTAGTAACTTCTTGATATGTTGACTAGGTGGGTAGTATTTCATTTTGTATACTGCAGTGGAGCATGTCTTTGAGTTAGTGCATGACGTCATGTTGGACTGATCTTGCCTAACCTTACTTTGAGATTACATTATATTTGATTTGATGTAGTTGTATAATTGACATGACCTTTTACCCACATGTTGGGTTGTGACTATTTTATCCACATGAATCAATTCGTTAGAAATCTTTTTATTTTGGAAAATACTTACGCTGATTTTATTTGAAGGAGATATGGCAATATTGATATATTCTGCTCGTAGTGTCGTGTTTTTTTAAAAAATACACCCACACTATTAAAAATGGGGATGTTACAAAGTTTCTGTCAAAACTAATTATTAATAAAGTTAAACTTTTTGCAACCCCTAACTTAGGATCTTGTATCCACTATTGTCCATGACTTGATATCTCACATAATAGTCTTTATGCACTATTGTTATTCCACGTCACACAAAAACTTGACTATAAATACTTTTAAAATAAGGCTCTTATGTTTTATGATTAAGTCATACTTAGCGCTCCATTAAAAAGACAAACTATTTTAGAGTCTTTATAATTTTGATATAAACATAATAAATAAATTATTTATACTATATAAATAAATAGTCATGATACATTTCTAATCTTAAACATAAAAACATTAGACTCTTTCACCAACACAAACGAATATGGAACTATAAGGCATAATCTCCCTAATATAATCAAGAGTCACATGCTCCAATTTAACCCTTAAATGGATCAATAATAGTTGTTAATGACTTAATATCCTCATAATAAGACAAATTATATTATATTATCTTTTTCATTGAATATATATAATCTAATCAAGATCTTTTAATTCATGTTTTATGCATCATGTCCGATAATCACTATAAATAGTTGATGGTTGTATTCATATTTAACTACAATATAATCTTAGTTGATCAAAGATGAAAACAAAGTCTATTATCTTTGTCTCCTTTATTTGTGCACTTGTTTTTATCTCTGTTGTGGCAATTGAGCCATCCAAAGATGAGAAACAATGTATATAAAACATAAATAAACACACATAATTTCTTCATTCTTTTATTATATTTAATACAAAGTGTTTGTTAATTTGCAGTTGATGAAATAGAAGAATTCAAATTAAAAGCTTCATGGAGACCCCCGGGTGGAAGCTGGACAAGCAATGGAATAAAAGGAAAGGGTGGTAAAGGAGTATCAAAAGGTGGATCAGGCTCAGGAGGAAATGGCGGTGAAGGAGGTGGAAAAATCGAAGGTGGAAAAGACAAAGAAAGTGGACTTGATGCAAGAGGAGGAGGAGGAGAAAATAATAAAATAGGTTGGGGATATTTGAAAAATTGGGAAGGTTACAATGGTGACATAAGTAGCAAAAGTGAAGGGAATTAAAGGCCTCCATGAAATCCAGATGAATGAATGTGTCTATTCCTTTCCATGAAGTATGTAAAATAAAACCATAAACTCTATTTTACTCCATGTCTAGTCTATAATATGATGAACATCTTTATCTAAATTAATTTCTTTCACCATTGTCCTTAGATTGTACCACTTATATTATCAAAGCTAAATGGATAAGAAGTATCACGATTTCATGTTATATTATTTTACTCAACTCATTTCTTTAATTTCAAAATTTAAAAATGTCATTTTATGTAACTCAATTGTGAATAAATTACCAGGGTCTCTATAATTCATTACAGAAAAAGTCAAGAACTACAAGAAAGAGATATGTGACATGCAATGTTGGATAGGTATTATACCTTGTATATATTTAGGAACTTGCAACCAGAATTAATTTGATTGTGTGATTAAGTTTATGGCTGACAATAAATCAAGGGGTTGAAAGGGTATATATTGAAAAAATCCATATGCATATTTTGTTTCTAGGATGAAATCAAGAAACTTTATTTCAAGTGATTCAAAGACCATATTCATATTAAAAAAATAAATAATCGTATATGTCCTCAAACAATGCAAGCTTATTGTCAATGATATTATAAATTTTGTCTAGCAATTATTTGTTTTTCCTGATATCATTTATCAATGAAATTTTATTAACCGATAACGATATATGATTCTTTCCCTAAAAACATGATAAATGTTTGATAAAAAACAAATTAACACATTATTTTGATCTTGAAGATTTAAGTAGTTTTGGATAGATGGAACTACAAAATAAAAATGTTACTAAAGGATATTGATGGATAATTTAGAAATGTATTAAACTTTCGTCAAGCAATAATATTCATTAAGTTTGTACCTATAGGTATTGTGAAACTTCTACTCAGTTGTAACTAGGATGTTAAATTAATAGGGATGCACATGGAATAAATTCGGTTTGCAAGGAAGAAATAAAAAAAATTACAAAATAAAGATTTAAAGAGGATTAGATCGTTTTCAATTGACTTCTCTTTCATTATTTGGTAATGCGTCCAGTTACAACAGTTATTTGATTAGAATTACTATGTTTTAACAAAATAGTGATGACAAATGTCTTAACTCACAACCCTAAAACTCTCTAATATCTTAGGCGAGTCCATAATCATTGAAAGTTTGATTGTATGTCAAAACCTAGTTTCACAAGTGTGACAATATAATATGTCAAAGCTATTACGAATTGAACAGTTAATTTAGGTCGACTCTCAAAAGTTAGGGTGAGTAGTCATTCAAGACCTAAATCTTATACTATTAAATATAAGATTTAATATTGTTTCCAATATTAGAAGAACTTATATGATCACACACAAAAGGACATATAAATGCGAGATATAAGTGAGACTTATTATTTGGGGATACATTTAGTACATTGAACTAATTAGTTAGCAAAACCAGCAAACGGGCTATTGGGCTTACATAAGCCCAATAGTGATTAATTGAATTTCCAAGCACATAATTGATTCGATAAATTGAACCCTTGTGCTGAAGCAAGGGTTAAAAAAAATAAATATCAAATACCACAATTTAAAAACCCTAGTTTTCTGAACCCTAAAATTGCCCCTCTCTCTAAGCCTTCTTTCATAAGCAGTTAGCGAAGGTGGGAAAAATTCAATAAGGGGGGTTGATTTGTGTTGGCTTTTTCTGAAAAATCTTTTTCGTAGTGTTTGAACAAAACAAAGCAGTTTAGATAATCAGAGATAGAGTCAAGGAGATAGAGGCAAAGACAACACAAGCAATTATCCTGGTTCACCCCACAATCTGAGGATAGTCCAACTCCCTTGCACTTCCAAGGTATTTTTCACAATAATAATACAAAATTACAACTTCTTAAACACACAAATTTGAAACTTCCTTTCGTCACTCATGAGGACTAATACAATTAGAGTTTAACAAATATATGAAATTGTGCTTACAATTTGCACTCAAAGAGTGGCAAACAAAATTTAAAGATCAAGCAACTTCTGACACTAAGAAATTCTAAGATATAAAGTTTATAAGAATTTTCTAAGTGTTTGTGTGTTTCTGAATTTGATAGAGTTTTGGCACTTGTAAAAAATGTGTAGTCTCCTAAGTTCTTCAAACTGTTCATGTCCTTTTATAGGGAGAAATGAAAGAGCCGTTGTTTGAAGAGTTCTAGAGCATCAAATTCGTCCTTGGGAAGCTTTGATCATATTTGAAAATTTTGCCTTTAAAGGATAAGGTCGTTGAATAGAACTTGAGAATTCATTTGTTTCTTATATAATGATCTGTTACATTCTTTTTTTTTCCTTCCATTAAAGTTATTTTTTTGTTTATGTACGTGGTCAGAAGAAAACAAACAATGATCAGAACTTGAAAGTAACAATCCATCAAAATTAGACAAAACTAGTAAGAGTCTCTTGTTGCATTCAAAACTTTGCTTTCATCAGAGTCTGATTCCATCAGAGTTTTCGGCGCTTGATGCAATTTCTGATCAAAACTTTGACATTCTATTGACCTTTCCTTAGATCATCTTCAAAGTCTTCATAACTTCTTCTAAGTATAATGCTTTCATTGTGTCGAAGTCTTGATGTATCAGAACCTATATCTTAACTTTGAAGACGCAATTTAATTCATTGGTCCTGCACACTTGAACACACATGAGTATCCAATTATTCTTTTATACTTTGTTATCATCAAAGCTATAGAGACATTGTCTTAAAACCCATATTGGTTCAACATCTAACACTATAACTGAAGTAATTTGCTCATGTGGACTGAGCAAATGTGATGTCATTGAGTAGTAATCATTCACTCTTTGAGCTGGACTTCAAAGGATTTGTGCTTCAAGAGGTAAATACATGAATCCTGAAAGTGTGTTTAAGTATATGTGTTTGATTTTTTTATTAATGATTTAATCAAGACCCGTTCATTGGGATTATTCAGCTACGAGGATTAAATTTTTGAAAAAATCCTCACACTTGACACCTTAACTTTTCTCCCTCAAATATGAGACTCTCTGCATCTGTGAGCTATCACTAGGAACTACTCGTTCTTCCCCCACAAAGTTGAATTGCACTATGCTACCATCATTGGGCTTTCTGGGGGAGGCAAATTTGACTTGGATCAACCTTTTGGCTAGAAATCATCTAAGTGAGACACATGAAGGGTTGAAGGGTCGCCCTCTAAGTGAGAAATCACCTAGGATTCGCACTGGTGTCACCTTGTCTGGGTGGAAGGGTCAGCTGGATCAAATCAACTGCCAACTCAACTATAGAGACACACGAAGGGTGGTTGGTGTTGAGTATCAACGTCCATTGACCGACTCAACCGAGAGTGTGCGGTTCAGCCGGATGAAGCTCATGAACGACGACGACGTGTGAACCATGTTCTCGATCTTTGGCCAGTACAGTACTATAGGGCCGAAGGATTTAGACGCTTTGTTGGTCAGATCTGTTGAACAAATTCATAAAAGTTTGATCCAGCCCAAGAGCTACGGAGAGATCAGGGTACTCCTAGACGCACCACACGAAGACATTAGTTTAGCTGATTCGTGATGACGTGCTCTGTTTTATTTAATTACGGGTTTTATGTTGTCGAATTATGATTAATCTATGGTTAGTTATAGGTTCTCGAAATATGATTTCATTATGTTTTACTTTACACCAAAGATGTTCATTTAAACGCTAAAATTTGAAGATCGTTCATTATATACAATTTTATAGGGTGTAAGTACAATTTGGATTATATAATCCGAATTCATTCAGCATAGGATTCTCTTGTGTGATTCACATTGCACCGACATTTTCTGTGATCCACAACGCCCAAATACCTTAATAAATAAGTGTTTCTGTTTTCATTACCAGCAACACACACACCCAAAAAACCATGGAAATTTTCGTCATTGTGATGAAGATCTTTCTCATGCGGTCACAAATAGACAACTCTCTATTTAACTGCATGAAGAAGATCTTCAGCATGCTATCAAAAATATATAGATAGATAGATAGATACAAAACATGATGAAGTTACGAACTTGATCTAGTTGCAAATCTAATCCGGAAGAGGTTCTTATGAATTTGATCCAGTTGTCCTACCGGTCGAAATATGTTAGTTGGCAGGCTTGCAGAATCAAGTTGAAAAGCACCTCTTCGAACACCATCCTAGAATATTATGTTGTTTATGTTGTTTTAAGCTGTTTACTTTTTTTTTTTATGCCTTTTTAATTTTTTTCTATGTCATCATCCATGAAAACCCTTCCAAAAAAACAGTCTGGAGCTTTTTGGATTATATAATCCGAATTTGTTTTAGACAGGTTTGAATTATATAATCCGAAAACCCTTAGGTTTTTTGGACGGTGACGTTTCACCAAAGGTTTGGATGGCTAGTGATGTGTTTAATTAATTTTTGGACGGATGGACGATGAAAAATGTTTTATTTGACAGTAGTTATGATCTAAAATTTGTTTTAGGCTATAAATAGGTTTGTATCTTCAACAAATTCCTTCATTCTTCACTTCACATCTTTTCTAACTTTTTCTTCAACATTTTTTAGTTTTTTAGGAGTGTTTATGGTGTTATGGTCATTATTGACCATTAATATAATCCCTACAATTGTTTTGCAGCTTATGCGGTGATTATACGACGGTCAGCAGAGACCTTTGACATCAAATAAAACACAAAAAATCACAGTTCATAATAATTCGGATTTTATATTCCGAAAAAGCTAACAATTTAGGTATTTTTGTTGTTTTTGCAGGACACGTGAGAACAACATAGGGTGGAAAAAATAATAGTCTATAGATATAGATATCTTACTTGTTCTCTCTTTAATATCATAAATCGTGGTTTTGGGCACATTCCAATATACCATGTGCCTTGTACATGAAGCCTTGGCAGGTGGCAACGATAGGAATAGGAACATATACATGTATAATTTTTGTTTTGATAATGTTTAGTGAATCCGAACTAAAACAAAGGGAGCAGCAAGACATCAATGTCATTTTATTTTATACATGTTTAGTTGTACTCTTTCTTTTTTTTTTGTCAAAAAATTGATTTGAAGAATGAAGGGGGTTTTCAATGGAAGTGAAGAAACCGGCAACCTTGGAAAGAAGAAGAAGGTTGGAAACCTTGCAAAGTTTTATCATAAAAGATGAAATTGTTTTTACGGAAAGGGAGATAGAGGTTTTCCAAAAAAGTTTCACACCCCTACAAAGCTGAAAGGATTTGACAAATAAATTAGAGGGTAAAATAGGTATTTTAGGTAAAATTTTAGGGTGAGAGTATAAGTGTAAGGGTGTGGGGTATAATTTCCCTTGAATTGTTATGTAGAAGCCTTTGGACTTGTATTTTTTTTTTTTTACAATAACATATGAAATTTACAATAACTTATCAAGCACAATACCATCCTTAAAGCATAGTGGGAATGGGTGTTTAATAAATTAGGGTTAAGAGGTCTTTACCCCCTGTAATATAGGTTATTTTCAGTTTTCCTCCTTGTAAAATATTTTTTTTGATTTACCTCCCTGTAAAATATTTTTGTTTTGATTTACCCCCCTAATAGGTCAAACAAAAACCAATTTTATTTTTTTTTTCAAGAAATTTTCGTTTTTGTTTGACCTATTAGGGGGGTAAATCAAAACAAAAATATTTTACAGGGGGGAAAACCAGAAATGACCTATATTACAGGGGGTAAAGACCTATTAATCCAATAAATTAATTGATAGATTGAAAGAAGATTGATTAGGAAATGGGAAGAAGTTGATAACTTAGACAGAGCAGGGTACCTTGATCGATTCTGATGCTGGTCACTGAACGAACCATTTGTTCTTTAGCTCAAATGTTTACATAAAAATAATGCATTTCTGTAAAAAAAAAAAAGAAAAGATTGTGAAAACATAAAATTAATTCCTCTTTTCATAATACAAAAGAGTATTAACTAATAATACATTACATTCTTATTTTATATGCGAAATTACTAATCAAACAATTACAAAGATTATGGAATTGGTTTGGGTTTCTCTCATGTGAGGAACTTTTATATTTAAGCAATAAGAAATTTTGGCAGTTTTACTAATTATTAACAAGTATCAATATCATCACATCCGTCTCTATGTATTCATTAAGGCTAAATTACATCAAAGATCATTTAAGTTATTTAATTGTAGCAAATTAGTCCTTTAAGTTTTTTTACAACTCAGGTCCTTTAAGTTAATTGTAATAAGTTGGTCCTTTATGTTTTTTTCATATCAATTAGATTCTTTATGTTTATATATAAATATTTTTAAAAAAGAAACCTAGAGTTTACAACAATCATGGACAGTGTGCACAATCACTTGCTCCAAATAAAAAATTTAATTGAGAAGAAAAATAAAGATAAATCAAAATTCAATATTGCTTTAAAAACTACAGTAGTCAATAGGTTTTGTCAAATTCCTTTAGGGGTTTGATATCAAGACTTCCTTACCGAAAACTTATCGACTAGCATTGTCCATTAAATCATTTCCCTTCCTTCTCCCAACATCACAGATGGCCCTGATTCTATTGACCAAGGAGGAATCGGTACTCTTCATTTCACAACCCTAAGTGTTTGTAATGCGAAACAAGAGAATTTTGACCATTGATGGTTAGTGGTTGAAAATGTGTCGTGTAAAGGCTTGCATTGAATTCAAACTTTCATTTGAATGGCGGCTAATGAACGTCATCTTACTAATCATGACACAAGTAAATGGGGGTGGAAGAGGAAACTTCCATTCATGCCTTAAAGGATTGTCCGATTGCAACCCAAAATGGCTTTAGTTAATCCCTTAATCTCTTGCTACTAATTGTTATCTTTGAATTGCGGGTATGTGAGCTTTAAGAATATCACCAACCAATTGCAAGGATATCATCAATGACAAAAAATTCTGCTCTTTACTCAAATGGTTTCGCTCATTCTCAAGGTAAATGTCTAAAATGCCCTTACGCATGTTAACTCACGTAGCGTGAGTTAACTTACGCCAGTTATAAGAGTAGCGTGACTTAAGTCACGCAACGTGAGTTAAGTCACGTAATGTGAGTTAACTCACGCTACGTGCTGTTATTAGCCCAGGCAGAGCCTCATTCTACCTCATTTTCAAACAACACACACTTAAATCTCAATTCTCTCTCAAATTACCTAACTTCAAATCAAACAACACTCCAACAACAAGAACAAGTAAGCTTTCACTTAAATTATGTTGGTATGATAGAATTTTTTAATTTTTTAGGTTTAGTGTTTTGTTTAAATTTTGTTTTTTATTTTGCAAGATATGATACAATGTTACATGCAAATGACTTATATTGCTTAATTATTTAGATGTTTGGATGTTTATGTTGTAGTTATCATTTTTAGAGTTTATGTATAATTTGCACTCCAAGTGTTCGATGAAATGTTTGAATGAGTTTTGCATTGATCGTGTTTAATTTCTTATTGTGTAGTTTTAAAGCAATGGCCGGGTGGGTCGACGTTCATGCATAATTCAACGGCGGAGAACCTCAAAGGTTGAAGGTTCGGTGCCTTAACGTAACGTTAAGAGGTCTCAAGGATCAACTGAATGAATTCAACAAAGCAGTCAACCCCAGAGACACGAGGAGGATGGAATACGTTCGGTATAAACGTCCAACGCTCGACGAGGGGAGAGTATCATTCACTTGGTGGAGTTAAAGAACGACGAAAACGTGACGAGCATGTTTTGGGAGCACAACATGTTTCAGTGGATCGATATGCGGGTAACGTTGCTGAGATCAACTGAAGATATCATCAAAAGTTTGATTCCGCCAGATTTCGTTATTAGGTAGGGAAATGCACCTTCCAACTACAACAATTGTCTTCCTTTGAATGAGGTAGTTCAAACTTGCCAAATGACAGTTAACAAGCATTCACCCGGAAGATTAAATTCTTGTTAGGCTGGTTTAAATGAAGGTATTAAAGTGTCAAGGAATGGACCTTATTCTTTTGACACTTGAATACCATCATTTAAACCAAGCCAAACAAGAATTTAATCTTTTGAATGAAACAATAAAACTTCCGGGTGAATGCTTGATAGTTGTTGTTTGACCAGTTTGAATTTATCTCATTCAAAGGTAAGATGATTGTTGTAGTTGGAATGTGCCTTCCAACTACAACAATTGTCTTCCTCTAGATGGAGCAATTCAAACTTGTTAAGCGGCAGGACTCCAACATTCGCCCGGAAGTTCTTTTATTCCATTCAAAAAGTTAAATTCTTGTTGGCTTCGTTTAAATGATGGTATTGAAGTGTCAAGGTCTGGACCTCATTCCGTTGGCACTTGGATACTATCATTTAAAACCAAGACCAACAAGAATTTAACCTTTTGAATGGAACAAAA
>Ga0228711_1011036_pt1 | contig 11652 bp, 9 predicted proteins | sample MedpolnodulmetaG_2_FD_177996 | JGI IMG/M metagenome (GOLD analysis project Ga0228711, IMG submission 177996) | Root nodule microbial communities from Medicago polymorpha collected in Santa Monica, California, United States - brown nodules | ecosystem: Host-associated > Plants > Roots > Nodule...
TTTTTTTAGTTCCTTGTTTCATATACATTGTGGCTTTCAGAATAATTACTCTTGTTGTTATAGAATGAACAAACTTGGATTAATTAATTGCATGATGGTAGAAATTGTTTTGTGTGTTAGAATCTTATAGCAGCAAATTGTAATCTCTATTCTCTCAAGTCAATTTTGGTTTAATTTCTTGCAAATAGCGTTTCATGTCCTGCACATTTCTTACAGAGCTCGTCAAATTTCATGTGGAGGACATAAATTTCGACCATAATGTAGTTCAAAATAATTTTCTGCACTAAATGGAACTTTCAATGCAGACTCTGGTCAAAGCAACTTGAAAATGCAACATAAAATTTAGTGTCTAATTGTAGTTCATATAGTGGTACACTATATCGAATTAGATAGTTTCTATATAGAGGTTAAAGGGAAGAAAGCAGCAAAAGTTTAGCAAGTGTTGGAAACTTTTTGACTGAATTCAGATGTTGAAATGTTTGTTGGTAGGTTTTTGCTGCATGTAGTATATTGCTAGTAGATATTGATTAGGGAATGATATGATGGAAAATTAACACTTAAATATGGTAACACAAAAATGCACACGGGAAATAAAATTCTCCAAACTTGCAAAAATCTATGAGGAGAACAAAAATAAATGGAAGCAATGAAAGCAATTAAAAGACACAAGTGAACACCAATATTTTAATGTGAAAAATCCCTCAATGTAAGGGTAAAAACCACGGGTTGTCCATACTAATAAAATAGCTCCAATATAATCAAGTATGGGTACAAAAGAATCAGAAAAGGTGAAGCACAAATAGTGTCAACAACTAGGCATGGCAACAAAACCTATACCCGCGGTTACCCACCCGTACCAAACCCATTTTGACAGGTTTTCCTCGTTTTGACTGGGTTTAGGTATGGGGTTGGGTTTTCCCCGATTTCAAAACATGGGTGTGGGACAGGTAACGAGTATATATGTACCCAACCCAACCCCATACCCAAGCCCGTCCCAAATGTAGAAAATCACTTTATTGATATGCCATGTTATTTTGTTTGATAATTGTGATGGTAATAAAAACTATCATTGATATTTAAAGGAGCAAATAAATCATTTCGTCTAACAAATGTTAAAGTGAGCATGTTTTTTGATAATGTATTACAACATTGCTCTTGGGGATGCAAAAAAAACTAATATTTTTTTATTAAAAAGAATCATTCAATGCAGGGATGGGGATACCCGAACCCGTCGAGGATGGGGATGGGATTCAATTTCTCATTCATGTTGGGTATGGGTAGGGTAACGAGTAAGTATATGAGAAACGGGTATGGGAACGGGGAAGGTAAAACCTGTCCCCACCCCACCCCATTGCCATGCCTACCAACAACTAGCCAAATCAACAAACCAACAAAGCTTACAAGAAAGATGAAAAATACCTTAAAACATATATCTCTGGTCAAACCTCGTTTCGACGATCCAAACGTTTAAAAGGAAGGCACAAGTGTCGCAAACCTGCTCTCTGGAAACCAACACGATCCAACTGTTAACGAAACTGCAATAATTGTTTTACTGAGACAAACTTAAGAAAAACATGATTGACTTTCTCTCTTTTGACAGTTACTCTTCTCACCAAAAACACTCTCTTCTCAACCTCAATATGGCATCTATCTTCTTGTCGAAGGAGATGAGATTATCTCTACGCTTACATAATTGAGACATAATGGACTTACATATTTGGGCTTTTCTCCACATAACTGAAATACCTAAAATACTCTTGTGTTAGTTAAGTAACGCAAGTGTTAAAATATGCGCAACTTAACTAATGCCGCGTGAGTTAACTCACGCTGCGTGAGTTAACTAACTTTATTCTAATTTATTTACTTTATTCAAAATAATTTCTTTACTTTATTCTAATTTATTTATTTATGTTATTCAAATTAATTTATTTACTTTATTCTAATTAATTTATTCTAATTTATTTGTTCACTTTATTCTAATTTATTTACTTTATTCAAATTAACTTATTTACGTTATTCTAATTTATTTATTCACATAAAATAAATATTTATTTGAATTTATTCATTAAATAAATGCAAATATAAATAAAGAGAAATGAACAAAATTAATATTTATTCGAATTTATTCATTAAATACAAAATCAGAAAATAAAAGAAAATATAAATAAAAAAGAATTGAACAAAATTAATACATATAACATCTCATTTTATTAATAGAATTCATACAATAATTGATACATTTGATTCGAATTCACTAAATCTACTTATTTTCTATTTACCCACTTGGGGTAAAAAAAGATCAACCTTGGGGTAAATAGTGAGCAGCCTTCTTGGGAAAAAGACATCATCAACCCTTGGCCTAAATCTAAATCTGGATCTTTTTATACCCCAAGAAGATTCTTTTTACCCACGGTAAAAAGTTTTTGGGGTAAAAAGAAGCAAATTTAATTTTATCCCAAGGGTTGATCACTTCCCCAAGTCAGCTACTCACTATTTATCTTAAAACTGACCACTTTATATCTCAAAGGGGTAAAAAAAGACTATAGAGAGAGACTAGAGACTATTGAAAAAAAAGAGGAGAGAAATAGGGGGAGAGAGTGTGAGATGGTGTGAGGAAATGCGGAAGTTTGGAGGGGTATTTATAGGTGAGAATGGTAGTATAGGTTATAACTAGCATAAAAGTAGTAAAAAAAAACGTGTATAGGTTGTAAAAAATGTGTACATTGAAGGTTGAAAAGCTTACCAAAGTCCAAAAAACGTGTGTTCTTGAGCTCTGACCAACCGGCCAACCTGCGTGAGTTAACTCGCGCACCGGCCAAAGGAGCGTGTCTTAAGTCACACAGAGATATAAGGTGCGTGAGTTAAATTACGTTGCATGACTTAATTCATGCAGGGGTATAATTGATAAATCAGTTGGGCGCGAGCAAAATGTGTTGGGAGAAGAGCAGAATTCTACCCAACATGATATGTTTTGAATCCATGAGTAGATATAATGACATTGCTTTGAATCCATGAGCCCAATACCCCAACTATAAGTGTGTATGATCATCTTGATTGAAGCCTTTGAATTCATTAAAAATATGTCATTTGAAACAAGTGTTGATGTATGAGAGATTTTGATCAATTGTTGTAAAGTTCCTAGGAATACTGAGTTGGGGGTTGTTGTGTTGCTGTAGTTAAAATGATCAAGCTTTTCAACTAGTCTAGCACAAAAATCCTCAGTTCTCTGTTCTTATGAATCTGACTTCAATTGATCATAAGTTTTCATATATTGACATTCAAATTCAAATTATGGTGTTGTCACTGAATTTAAAAAAGCTTTATTAATATGTACTAATCATGCGCCATAGTTGGTAAAAAAATCATAATGGTAAAAAAATCATAATCGCTGCTTATGGATTCAAAATATCGTACTCTCTCGTCAATATCTACTAGCATACTAAATGCAACAAATATCCCAATAAACATTTGATTATTAGGTTTCAACAATCTAAAAAATATTGCACTCCTCGTCAATATCTTCAAGCATACTAAATGCAACAAATATCCCAATAAACATTTGATTATTAGGTTTCAATCTCAAATTTTTAAATTGAGTAGATCAAAGGAATCTTCCACAATTGGCATAGTAAAATTTCACCAAAATTGCGAAATGGAGGACTATCCTATTTTAAAGATGCAAGTTTGAAAGCTTGTGTATCAACAAATTGTATAACTTGTTATGATAGTGAATGCCGGAACTAGTAAAACAACTGTGAATAGTTAGTTAAGTTTTTTTTTTTTTGAGAGATAGTTAGTTAAGTTAGATGATGTTATTCTTCACTAAATATTAAATATTATTTAGGCTTAGTTATGCCAATGGTACGTTAGTGTAAATAGGGATCATTTGAATTTTCGTCCAACAAAATCATTTCCTTTCAATTTTATCATGTTATATTAAATCACTTCTAGTTTAAGATAAATATTTAGGTACTTGAAGTTTAGTTGGATGCTGGTACCTCATAGGAAAAATTCGATCAAAAATGACATGATATTGAATGATGAGACATATTGAGGCAAACTTAATGACATGATATTGAATGATGAGACATATTGAGGCAAAATATGGTACTCTCTCGCCAATTTGGTCACCTAGTTGATTTTTTTTTTTGTTGAAGCTGCTCAAATTTAATGACATGTCGCTACTGACTGAGATTAAGATATGTTGACTCATAAAATTTCATATTGTAAATTGTAATGCCACAATTATGTACCTCTGGAATATAAAAAAAATAAGGAAGGTGATGGTGGTGGGATGTAGGCCGTAGGTTGTGAGGGTCGTGGGCAGGTGGTGGTGTTAATATTTTTAATGAATATTATTTCTTGGAATGTTAGGGGGTTAGGGGTTTTGAAAAAAGGACAGAAGTTCGTCAATTAGTGAAGGAGAAACATCTTTTTATTCTTTGCATTCAAGAAACAAAGTTGTATGTGGTTGACGCAGTAATTTGTAAATCTTTATGGGGGGATGACACTGTTGAGTATTTCTATCAGCCTTCGACAGGTTCTTCCGGCGATTTAGTGACATTGTGGGATGTTAATGAGGTTATGGTTTGGTCAACAATTTCTTTTGACCATGTTCTGGTGATTGTAGGCCGATTTTTGAAGACCAGCGAGTGTTTTGCCTTGTTTAATGTTTATGCACTGTGTGATGTATCCAGACAACAGGTTTTGTGGGATATTATTTCTTTGAAGTTGAATTCCTATGTGGGCTAGAATATTTGTATTTGTGGTGACTTTAATGCGGTTCGTTGTGCGGAGGAGCGCCGTAGTGTGGGAGTGTTGTGTAGGCAGTCAGGAATCGCAAATTTCAACCAATTTATTGATGGTCATTTATTGATTGATCTTCCGCTTCGTGGTCGCAGCTTTACTTGGTATCATGGGGATGGGAGATCTATGAGTCGTCTCGATCGGTTTTTGCTATCCGAAGAGTGGTGTCTGACCTGGCCTAATTGTGTTCAGTCGGCTTCGTCAAGGGGGTGTCTGACCATTGCCCTCTACAGTTAAATATTGATGTAGAAAATTGAGGGCCTAAACCACTTCGTATGCTAAAATGTTGGGAAATGTTTCCGGGTTATAAAATTTTTGCCCGTGATCAGTGGAACTCTTTTCTTGTGGAGGGATGGGGCGGATATGTGCTGAAGGAAAAATTCAAGTTAATTAAAGTGGCCTTAAAAGAGTGGCATCAGCGACATTCACAGAATATTCCATCAAAAATTATGCTTCTGAAGGATAAAATAACAGCTTTTGATTTGAAAGGGGAATCTGCAGTTATTGGATGACGAGGTAGAGGAGTTACACGGGTTATCTGAGGATTTGTTTTCTTTATCTTGGATAAATAATAGCATTTGTTGGCAGCAATCGAGGGCTTTATGGCTTGGTGAAGGGGATACAAATACAAAAAAATTTCATACCACTATGTCTAACAGGAAGAGAAGAAATGTTGTATCTTATGCTTTGGTGAATGGGGTGATGGTGGAAGGGGATGATAATGTGCGTGCAGCCATTCATTCTCACTTCTCTTCCCACTTCCAATCCCGCGTTGAGGAGCGCCCATGTATGGGTGGCCTCCATTTTCGTTCAATGTCTCATGATGAGGGGGCCGAGTTGGTGAAGCCTTTTTCTTTGGAGGAGGTGAAGGCTGCAGTGTGGGATTGTGATAATTATAAATGTCTGGGACCAGACGACATTTCTTTTGGGTTCATTAAAGAGTTTTGGGATATGTTGAAGGATGATGTGATGCTATTTCTTGTGGAATTCCATATGAATGGTAGGTTGACCAAAGGGATAAATAGTACCTTTATTGCTCTTATTCCTAAGGTTGACAGTCCCCAAAGATTGAATGATTTCAGACCTATTTCTTTGGTGGGAAGTATGTATAAGATTTTACCAAAGGTCCTTGCCAATAGACTTCGTTCGATTATGGATTCAGTTACTTCAGATTCTCAGTCTGCTTTCATTAAGGGTCGGCAAATTCTTGATGGAATAATGGTTGCTAATGAGGTTGTCGACGAAGCCCGTAAGTGTAACAAGGAGTTATTATTGTTTAAAGTTGATTTATAGAAAGCATATGATTCTATAGATTGGGGTTATTTGGATGAGGTTATGAATTTGATGGGGTTCCCGACTCTATGGAGGAAGTGTATAAAGGAAAGTATAGGAACAACTTCTGCTTCAGTTTTAGTTAATGGCTCTCTGACGGCGGAGTTTCCTTTGAAGAGGGGGTTGAGGCAAGGTGACCCTTTGTCCCCTTTCCTGTTTCTTTTGGCGGCAGAGGGATTTCATTTTTTCATGGAGTCGTTGACTGTTAATAATCTTTTCTCGAGTTATCAGATTGGGGGAGTGAGGACCACAAAAAAATATCTTGGGTGGACTGGAAGTCTGTCTGTCGTAGTAAGGAGGTTGGAGGATTGGGGGTAAGGAGAATTAGGGAGATTAATTATGCTTTATTAGGAAAATGGTGTTGGAGGCTATTGGTGGATAGGAATAGTTTGTGGTTTAGGGTGTTGTTGGCCCGGTATGGTGTGGAGGGCGGCCAGTTGCTTGATGGAGGTAGAGATACCTCTACTTGGTAACGGGTCATCTCTACGTTTCGTAGGGAGGAGTGGTTCAGTGGGCATGTCAGTCGGTTGGTGGGAAATGGTAAGCTCACTATGTTTTGATCGGATGTGTGGGTTGGTGGTGTGGCGCTTAGGGAGCGTTTTAGCAGGTTGTTTGATCTTTCGCTCCTTAAAGAGGTGTCTGTGTTTGATATGTGTCAGTTAGGGTGGGGGAGGGTGGTGAGGCGTGGAAGTGGAGGAGGGGGTTGTTTGCATGGTAGGAGGAGGTCGTGGGGGAACTCTGTTTATTGTTTCAAAATGTGAATTTACAGGTTGATAAGGAGGATAAATGGCTTTGGAACTTGGAATCGAGTAGTGTTTACACAGTTCGGAGTGCTTATAAAAGCATGACTCAACATCATCATATTGACAACACGGTCTCTACAAAGGTTCTGTGGCATAAGGATATTCCGTTGAAGGTGGTTCTCTTTGCTTGGTGCATGTTCCGTGATCGGTTGCCAACTAAGGATAACCTGTATCGTCGTGGAGTTATAGCTGCTGATGATAGGTTATGCGTTGGTGGTTGTGACTCGCTCGAATCATCTACACATTTATTTTTACACTGTAATGTTTCTGGGGATGTCTTGCATTTGATTCATCGGTGGTTGGGTGTCTGCTCAGTCCTTCCACATGAGCCGGCAGACTACCTCATCCAGTTTGGTTTTGTTGGTGGTAATTGTTCTTTGGTGACGCAATCCATGTTGCATCTGATTTGGTATGCTACTATGTGGGAAATATGGAAAGAAAGAAATAGTAGGTTATTTAATGATAAACAATGCCCAACTATTCAGATTGTAGACAAGATTAAGTCTCTTTCTTTTATGTGGTTGAAAGCGAAACTCCCCAATCTCGCTGTCAACTATCATGGTTGGTGGCTTAATCCGGTCACTATGTTGGGCATAGGCTAATGCTGTTTCTTTCTCAGTTTTTTTGTTTCTGTTTTTTGGTTTCCATTTTGCTGTAAATATGTCTGTGACTCCTGCTCTTTTCCTGGTACACCTTGTGCTAGGAGGAACTTGATTGAGTAATATATTCCATTTTAGCCTCTTCAAAAAAAATGGATATATAAACACACAAACCACACTGTTGAGAACCATACCCAGTGTAATATTTGTAAATACTATTATTTTCCTTGGTTCATAATTCCCTTGATTTTCTTCTTTTATTTGTTTTTGCTGGGTTTCAAAACCTGCAATTTAGCACTCACCTTGAATCATTGAAATCTCAACAACTTAATTCACCAAATGAGATGTGAAAATAATGGTAATTAATTTGATATTGTTGATGATGTTACATGCATCATAAATATGCTAAAAATAGTTCTACTGATTTTTAACTTGTACATGACCTATAAAGATTCTTCACTTACTAGGTTCTCAAAATTTGTAGTAGTGCTAACCTTTCATGGGTCACCTATTAGCATATGAAGAAAAGGAGGAAGAAATAATAAGCAAAACCTAGCTTGGCGTGCAAGTTACCCAACGAACTACATTTCAATTTACTAATTTCATTTACATTTCACTTTCATTTAATTAGTTAAGATAGTTACTATGAGCTGGCATTTCCAGATTGTATATAAGCACTTATCATGTGCAATTGAAAGCTAATGAATCATAATTGATTTTCTCCATTTTGGAGCTTTTTATTCTTTCTCCCATGGCGGTTATTTCTACTTTGATCACCCAAGCTTGATCCTTCAAAATACCAAAACCAACAAATGGCTGAAGCCAATAAAATACAACAATCAATGTGAATAAATAACAGAAACCAAGGGAAATTATTTTCATTAGAAACTAATTAAAAGATATAGCATATCTACGCGTTCCGTAATTAGTGCTCTCTAAAAAAGTACTGTAATTGTTATTGGCATAACCATTTACCAACATTAATAAAACGTGAATCAAGTTTTTAATAGTTTCAAATTCCTAAAACATAAAAGTAAGAAGATATGATAGAAAATAGGAAACCTAAAGAGACATAGAGATACACCACCCACTCGTCAAAGCTTCATCCTTCCACCATAATTTCTTATTCTCCACCAAATAGTAGAAAGTTAGAAATTTTTCAAAATCAAAATATAAAAAAGAACACCAACATTTACAAACAAAGAAAGAGAAACCATAAATCAAGGTGAGGGAGAGATATACCCCCATGAAGTACAGTGTCGTTTCTGATATTTTGGTGGCCTAGGGCGAATCTACAATTTGGGTCCTAACTAATAAACCTATATAAACATCAAACTTGATACAAAAAACAAAACAATTTTTTTAGGGTCTACTAGACCCCTAAAAAAAATATTTGGGCCCAAATTTCGTACTTATTTTTTGGGGCCTAGGGCGGTTGTCCTCTTCGCCCTGCCTCAGATACGACCCTGATGAAGTAAGAAATGAGCTAGTCGTCAAGGGCAAGTTTCCAAGGTTAACAAAGAATAACGGCTAGCCACGATGGAAATTATTATTTGCATATCAATCTACTAAAAAAATTAAGTGTTAACAAAATAAGGTTTTCTACGCTCGCATAAATATGAATATAAACTCAGCTCCAAACCAAATCAGTTCCATCAATAAACCAAGGTATAAAACCTTAATAACCTTTTTTATACCTAAAGGATGTTTATTTTTTATATATCGATTTTTCTTAGGAGATATGTCATTGTGCTTGTTGTGCTTGTCGTGACGTCAATGTGCAGGAGGAAATTTTTTATGCCCGGTTTGTTGATTTTGGCGAGCGACCTTGATTTGAGTCGGGATTGCAGTAGGAATTTTATCTCGATTTTCTTCTACTCGAGCGAGACTCGCATTTTGTTGCTGAAGTAGTTTGACAATGTTTGTGATGTTTTCAAGAACATCGTTCAAATAAGTGACGCTGAACTGTGCTACTGGGTGCTGAAAGAATCGCAGTTGGTGAATTTTTTTCTTGCTCATTTTGATGGACGAAAGGCGGGTGGAATTATGGAGGACTGTCAAAGCTTGAGGAATCTCTCGATTCCCTTGAACTGGAGTAACCTCCCCTCTAGGAGTTGGAGGAAGAACGGTGGCGTTGTGATTTTTACTTAGTGGAGTGATAGTGATTTTAGTGAAATTGGCAAGTGCATCAAATCGTACAAAATTACAAAGTAGTAAGTTAATCGTCTTCACAAGGATTTTCGTTCAACTCAGTAGTTAGCGGAATATATTTAGAAAAGAAAATAAAAGAGAAAGATTTGAAGTGGTTGCAGGATTTTAATTGTATGATCAAATGCGAGAGTAAGTTTTTGTGATTCAAAAGTGAAATGGCGGTTAGGAAATTCATGAATTATTCAGCAATAGGTTGGGTGGCACACTTACACTGAAAAGAGAAACATACCTGTTATTAAAATTGGGTTGAAATTAGAATGAAAGATGAGTTGAATTTTTTAGTGTTTGAAGAAGAAGGGAATTTCTTTTGCCCAAAAATTGATCTTTATTTAGAATTGATTTTAAATTGAAGTTAGAATTTACAGTTTTTGCCTCTAAAATGGTTGTGTCTATACAATTTAATTTTTAATACATTTTTACATGAATGTAGTTAGCCATAGTCTATTTTAGGCCACATGCATTATGAAGTCCTTTAAGATTAAGGTTTGTAACATATAATTTCTTTTAGTATTTTTTTGACTAAATTGCACCTTTGGTCCTTTGTTAATTTCGGAGTTTCATTTTTGTCCCATAATTAATAAAAGTTTTGTCTTGGTTCTTTAATTCCATCTTCGTTTGTCAACTGGTCTCATTATGTTATTTTTAACCTAAAATGTTTAAGGTGGACGGACATTATTTTAGATGGTCTAAAATAAACCTTATTAATATATTTAATTTTAAATCTTTGATCATTTTGAAATTTACATTCTTAAATCATGCAAGACCATTGAATCTAATAGTGAACCACTAACACATAATTTTTCATCGAAGATTGGATAAATGATGAGGAAGAAGAAGGATTAGGATTAGAGATATGGAATTGAACAAGGGAGGGAATGAATTGGAATTCTAGGGATTTAAAGTAAACCCAAATATTTTTCTATCAATTTCTTCCCTAATGCCACGTCACACCTCCCCCTTAATCTAAATAAAATGTTAGTTCAACTTTTTTGTACCTTTAATGGCCAAATTTAACAATAGGGACTAAAGTGCCGACATATTTTAGACTTAGGGATTGTTCTGTATTTTTTTTTTGAGTCAGAGAGCATTAGTTATGACACCGAGGTGCACACATCCAAAGACACAAATAATTGTTTTCCCTGTTTTGTTTCCATCATTTTCCTTGAAAATAAAAGCATGGGATGGAAAATTATTTTATTATTAAGAATATTTAATACCTGAAAATTAATTTTTTAAATTTATAATAAACATAAGTATCCATCTTAATAACTTCAAACCAAAAGAGAGTTAGTACAAACAATCCATTGATCAGTCAGAGTCAAACAAAAACAAACCCAACAATTGCATGAGTTCACTTTTGCTATTTTGATCTATAAAACAATATATCTTTTTACTTGTAGTGTCCTTTTTACCATTTAGTAACTCCCAAACAAAAGGAGCATGCCTAATCTGATTTTTTTACTCTTACACTCACACCTCTCCACACAATGAACACCTTCCTATCCATCCAGACTTCATTATAAAGGCCTTATCATCAAGAAATCAACACTAATTTTCTAACCACATGTTTCTACAATATTTCAAAAACTCAATCATATCCTCACTCATTTGCCTTCTTTTTTATTGCTACTATCTTGGTAAAGTAACTTTTTTTTTTTTACATGACAAAATGAAATATATTAACAATAATAAGCATTCATTTCCCTTCACTCATATTATTTCGCATACCTTTCATGATTTGATTGTGCTTAGTATTGCATTTGTTGTTTTTTGTTCTTTTATGAAAATTTCCTTAATGGTAACTTTTCTTTGTTCATTATCAAACTGATTTGGAGTGACCAAAATCTGTATTTTGGTTCTGGATATAGTTTGATGAGCAACAATTTTTTTTTTTTTTAAAT
>Ga0228711_1011038_pt1 | contig 11649 bp, 6 predicted proteins | sample MedpolnodulmetaG_2_FD_177996 | JGI IMG/M metagenome (GOLD analysis project Ga0228711, IMG submission 177996) | Root nodule microbial communities from Medicago polymorpha collected in Santa Monica, California, United States - brown nodules | ecosystem: Host-associated > Plants > Roots > Nodule...
ATCTTAAGTCTTAACAAAGCAATCAATTCACTTTACTGTCGTATCCATTTATGCCCATTTCAATTTATCTCAACTATTTAATGGCTTTTACCAGTGGATCACTGCGGCTACGTTCAATGCAAAGGTTTCTTTTGAAGATTTTATGGAATTGCAATTATCAGACTTGTTGAAGAAGAAGAAATCAGTTAATTTTAGGGTTGATAATTTGATTTTCATATTTGATGGTTTGAGTCTAAGAATAATAACTGATTGCAACTAGGCTGAAACCATTTTAATTAGGATAGGATTGAATGTGAGTAGTTGTACATGTTCCCCCTTTTAATTTGAATAAATTTGAACCGTCTATTTAATCTATTGGTATTTTTCTCGTGGTCCACCGGTGAGAGACCTAATTGGACCCTCACCCTAGAATCCACCATATATAGAGATTGAGCTTATAATTATATCAAAAAATTATTATATATATCATTATATCAAAATATTATTATGTAGTTGATTTTTTGAACAAGTCATAATGAAATTTTATAACCACAAACAAAGCAGTCACAAAAGCACAAGGTGTGCCTTAGAGACTACTTAAAAGTACAAAGAGTATCAGAATCACAAGGAACCAAACAAACAGCATTAGCCTATGCCCAAACAAGCTAAAGGGCTGGACCACCATTGTTGAGTACCAAAAGTAAAAGTAGCTTTTTTAGCTCTCAGCCACCCTAAAGACAACATCTTAACTTTGTCTAACAAACGGGGAATGGGAGTAATTACATTATTAAACAAGCGATTATTACGCTAATTCCACACAACCCAAGCACAAAAGAGCCATATAAGTTGCAAAAAAGAGCATCTAGTTTTACCACCACCTGTCATATAAGTAAACTGCTATAAATGATATATATTTCAACTAATCCGCTCCATGGTATATGTTACAATTATCAAGTTCAAGGCTTTCATCCTTTTTCGATCTTGACTCCATGTCCAACCTTTTCTTCAGGGTCAAAGTTTTCAACAAGGTACAAATTATCATCTCCTATTACCTCATAACATGTCATCAGACTTAGTTCATTATAGGCAATCATCCTACCGACATATCTTTCATCCCATGAGTTTGCATCTTCTTGATGGTGTTGTCTTCATATTCTACCTTGTAATTTGATATTCTTCCTATTTTTGACTTTTTAATTTTCTATGTAGACTAAGGTGCAGAAAAGTGACCTAAAAGTTGAATTTTTATGTCATTTTTATGGGGATCGGAAATTCATAATTAATTTTTTTCTAGTTTAAAAACTTAAAAATTTCGTGATGGAGATTCTTATGATGTTATAAACATGCTAGTAAAATTAGGGAATGAAATTTAACCCGTGAGTATATGTTTACTCGGGCCAAAATTAAAATTTTGCACGTTGAGATTTTAGTTGTTTTTCCATTGTTTTTTTTTAAGTTTTTGACACTTTAAAAATTCACAATTAATTGGTACCTTGTGGGAAAATTATAATCTTATGTGAAAAGTAATATTTTAACGTCCCGAACATATTTGAGAAAAAATCATGAAAATATTTCAACTTCAGGTCACTTTTCTGGATTTCATGTCTGTAAAAAAAATTGAAGGTTAAAAATAAGAATAATCTCAAATTACAAGGTTAAAATTTGTATATTTTTTTACATTGTCATTTGTCAGGCTTCACGTATTTACAAGGTCAATTTAAACAATTAACCATAATATAGCTTTTCCCAAAATCATACGCAGAAACATATTTCTGGTTTGTAATTTTTTTTTAAATAACATATTTTTAGACAACATTTTGTAAGTTATACTAAAACGGAAATTTTACTATGTACGCCAACAATTATAACTTCACCCCTATATTTGGAGTGGACTGCCCACTTTGTGCTCTTATATAAACTAAAACTCTTCACTTTTATAATTTCTTCCAGTTTTGACCATATTTGCATTAAACTTATATAATATAATAATTTTTGGTTTGTCGTTCTTAAAATAAAAAATTTGGTTTGTCATATTTTAACTATTTATCCCTTTATTCCGTCATTGGAGCAATGTAGATGATAAGATGGTAGGATTATACGTCATGAGCAAGGCCGACCCTAGGCTTAGGCTGGGGGTGCAATGGCCTAGATGCTGATAGGAGCTCAATTTTTTTTAAGGAGGGGGTGTATGTAGACATATTTGATTTATGGGGGTATATATAGCAAAGTTCACCAAAAGGCCTCAAACATTGATAGGATGAAAGGTTGGGCTGAAGTCTGTTGATGAATTTAGCCCTTTTAGTGCATTTTACTATATATACCTCCTTATAGCACAAAGGTTTTTATATACACTCCCCATAAAACAATTTGGTTGTTCTTAATAATCTGCCAAAAAATTTATTGTCGAAGAAATTACTGATAATTTTTTGCGTCCTTTGTTCTTAGTAATGTACCTCAATAATATTAAAAATATTGCTGATATTTATTATCCAAGAAATTTGGATAATTTTCATAATAAAACAAATTATATTTTAGTTGAAAATGAACCTACTAGATAAATTAATCTTAATCTTGTCTTTCAAAGTTTCTAAAAAAAGAAATTATATCAATATAGTAATATCAACTTTCTGAATTCATTGAAAGGATTGCAGAATTGAATTTGATAATGCTAGATCATGCGAGACGCATTCATGATCATGAAACCGATGTGAGACGCATTTGGGATCATGTGGATGTTTACCTTGGTTTTTGGTAAACAATCGCTGTCCAAAATAGTTTACTTGCAAGATCAACTAGTAAATCTTATGACATATTGCGCTTATGTTTTCCAGAAAATATGAATGTTCTTGATGTAAAATATGAATGTAAGTGTCTGAATCAACAAGCGTCAAATCCGTTGAAGTAAATTGCTAGAAAGAATAAGTAAATTGTAAGGAATTTAAAGAGATAAATTTAAATTGTATAAATTGAATGTAAATTTGTAAACAGATTCATACATTTACAACTTGTTACTCGTTTCTCCTTGAATGCGGATAGTTTGACTGTGTAAGTTTTCTGTGTAATTGAATTGTGACGCGTTTTTCCTATGAAAAACTATTATTTATACTAAATAACTGCCTATACAGAAATGATCGAATATAACTGCTAATAACTACTCCAGACATATTTTGAATTTCAAATGACATCTCTCGACAGTAACTGTGTTTGGCTTGTTAATCCGGCACCAACTTCTCTTCCATATTTTGCTTGCTTTGTCGAAGCTTCGCCATCAAACGGCAAAATCACTTTAAGTCCATAAACTCGATCCAGCTTGTGAGTCGAACCTTAATTGACTGCATTTATTGTAGCCTGTCGAAAATACAGGCTAACAGTGGCCCACTCAGCTTTTTTTGTTTTGCTGTTCTTTTTTATCAATAATTGTATTTGACATACAATATTTTGGGGTGCCAACATAGCTGAGATATCAATCGTTAAAATTAATGTGTGTTTTATCAATTTGAATGAGGTAATATCTTATCATAAGTGTGATAAAATTGATGTAAGTTATTAAGTGTGCTAAAATTCACCATTGAAAGTACACTTTTAACAACAATCTAACATTGATTTTGTATCATCATAATGAACTTGTTAGAAATACGTATAACATATAAAAAGAGGAATGATGCACTTCTAGCATACAAAGGAGTTCTTGTATATATGATTCTTCTAAAAAGTCTAAATCTAATTTTGTATCATGTATTATTGTTGTTATGAGTTTAACATTTGAGAATTTTTCATCTAAAAGTTTAAAATTTAATTAATTATATGTTGTATACTTTTACTTTTTTGGTGTTATTGTTCTTAGAGCATCCACATTGGAGACACTAATTTTTGGGTTCTTAAATGGGTTATATGCGTGACCATCATTCATTTATAATTTTTTAATAGTAGTACCTAATAAGCACTCAATCACCTCAACCCAGGTCTCACGCAAAGTTCTTAAATGGGACCTACTAATCAACACTATCAATAACTTTATATCATTATATTTCAATTTTTTAATATTAAAAGAGTGTGGGTCCCACTTAAAAGTGAGGGTCTTAAGTAAGACCCCGAGTCTTATAAGATCTTGAAAAAGATTCTCCACATTGGGGGTACTTAATAGGTACCGGGTCTTAAATAGTTAAGACCTTCCCTATGAAGATGGTCTTAGGTGCTAAAATTTCAGTCTCTATTTTTCAGGTGCTAAAATTTCAATCTACTTCGCAGGTGCTATTGTTCTTTACTTCTTCGATATTTTATTTGGTTTTGGTGTCTATGGAGTATTTGATTTATTTTCAGATATTGCTTAAAAATATATTTATTTGGCTGTAAAAAATGGAAAGAAAAAAAAAACCGAAATAAAGAGCTAATAAAAACACAATTTTAAAACAAAACAAAAAACACAACAATGAGCTAAAAATTTTCATGATGTATTATGTATTGGGCTTTTTTTCTCGTATTACGTCTAAAGTTCGTGAAACTCTATAAACGGTCCTGATCGTGAGTATGAAGGATTCAAAGCATGACGATATCGAGAGGTGGAGCATGATCGGCAGCATGATGAGCGGGAGGAGACGTTGGAGCTTCCACAGTTTTTGTCTAAAGGATCATTCGACACGTCTCTGCTTATGTTGTATGAGTACCACATTGCATGCAAGTTGTTGTATGACCACATAAGTAACTAGTTTACTAGTATTTATTATTATTATTATTAATTATTTCATTGTTTTATTTATATAATAATGTTTTTTTTTGACAAAATTTATATAATAATGTTTTATTTTATATTTATGCTGGAGCGCAGACCGAAAAAGGAGTTGATGGTGGCATCTCACAGATTTTATTTTTTTTAAGGCTTGGGTTGCTAGATATCTTCCCCTTTGGTAAATGGGTGAAAGGTTAGGGCTTGATCACATTTCAGAGGATCAATTTGAAGATCGTTGAAGCCAACCTTATATATGCATGTAATCTGACATTGTATATATAGCTCATCTTAATTTGGTGGATCTTGTGCTTAAGTTTAGCATCTTATGAGTCAAAAATAAAGTTTAGCATCTTAGTTTAATGAATTGAAGCTAGTTAAAAATTGACAAGAATAATAATTCTATAAAGCATGTATGAGAAATGCATCACAGGATATGTGTCTACCACAATGATTGCATAGTGTGCCAAGTTTTTTGGTTCAAAGATTCAAAATTATAGCACAAGTTAAATAAATAGTTTCATGGGCAACATGTTTTTCTCCAATAAACGAATAAACAAATTTCAATATTCTTTCACCAAATGGACATACACAAAAGAATTAAATAATTAAACACTAGCATCAAACTTCCTATATTTACACTAAAATTAAAACCAACCAATATATATCTAATCTTCACCTACAAAAGTATACTATTAACACTCCTTCCATCTATGTTTCATTATTTTGTAGTAGACTTAAGGACTTTAATTAACACCTCAACATGATTATAAGGGCTTAATTAATTAATTAATCTCAAAATCCCATGAGTGGAGATAAGGGTGACAAAGGAGGAACACTGAAGATAGTTCCCATAACATCAGTATCCCAAAACCCTTTCCAACATGAAGGAGTCAAAGGAGCTGCTGAAACCCCTTCTTCTTTCTTAACTTGCTTAATATTATTATTAATCTCAACACTGTTTCCTTCATCTCTTTGTCTTTTCTTACCAACTTTGATGCAGTTAGAAAGTGATGATTCTACAGAATCAGTAGCAACATCTAGAGGGAAGTTCAATATGGCCTTACTTCCTCTCATCTGAAAAGCAGCTTTATCATAAGCTTTTGCAGCTTCCATAGCTGTATCAAAGGTTCCAAGCCATACTCTTGATCCTTTTCTATTAGGGTCACGGATTTCTGCAGCAAATTTTCCCCATGTTCTTCTTCTAACACCTCTATAGTGCTTATTATCCTCTTTGGTGTTGGTGTTTTCACTTTTTACCATGTTTTGTTGTGGGAGAGGTTTGGTTGTGGAAGGGATTGTGATGTTCAAGGAGGGTTTGCGGTTGCTTAGGTTTGAGGATGATCTTGGAGGTTTGGAGAAAGAGGTTTGAATTTCTAGGTTGTTTGAGGTCCAAAAACTGAAGCTGGATTCTAAGCTTTGTTCCATTCTTCTAAATTGAGGTTGTTTTGTTTTTTCTTCTTCTTTTTTTGGAGAGATTAAGAGAGGAGAGTGTGCTAAATTTAGAATGGAGAGAGAGGAATTGGTTGAGTGGAAAATAAGGAGTGAAGAGTATATAAATATGAGAGGGGTTATAATGGAAGAAAAGAAGAAATAAAATAAAAGAAAACAATAAAGTAAATAAAATGGTGCCTTCTATAGAGATTCCAAGATAGAGAGAGGAAGCATCGTTTTGTATATATCAATCAAATAATTAATGGTTTTGGTGACAATATTGTCGTTTTGGTTGTTTTCAAATCTTAACTTGACTTTGGGATGACAAAGGGGACCACAACTTCACCAAATGACTCTCCCGGCGACTTCCTACCTAACGCTTGCTCTGCCTGTGGTTTTGGTTTTAGTTGATTGATTTGGAATGCATAGCAATTTTTTAAAATATTTTGATAAAATTGATCATGCGTGTGTGATAGCAATTTTACACCATCAGCTGAAGAGTTTATCGATCCAATATCTGAAGAGTCCATTGGGCTTAGTAACTCAACATATGTGAAGCCTAAGAGAAGAGAGTTGCTCTTTAGGCACCCACTAATTGCTCAAAAAATGCACCATTGGTTGAGTAGCAGTTAACTGTCGTTTGCCATAAAACGGTAGTTAAGTTTCATCACTATTTCTAGATTGGTCCACTCACTTTTTAAATTGGTATAACCGATTTAAAAAGTCTCACGAGCAGTTGTAGGCGAAGGAGACCAATGATTATAATAAGTTATGGGCATATGATTGTAGCCTAATCCCTTATGCAGTCGTAGCCAGTAGAGCAAAAGTCTCTGTATGACTTTGAGGGTTCGCTTCTTACCAAGCCATGTTTCATTGACGCCTTCAAGCTTTTTCAGTGTTCGAATGCATTAGACTATGTTTGGATTGATGGAATGTGATGGAGATGAATGAAATGGAATGGTATTTTGTCACATTCCATTGTTTGGATTTGTAAAATTTTATTGGAGTGGGATGGAACACGATGGAATCCATTCCATCCTATACCACCACTTCTTCATGTTTTTCATTCCATCCAATTTGGTTCAACCATTGTATCCCTCTTTATTATTTATTTCATCACTTTCTATACTTTCTCCTTCTCCTATTGAGATAAACTCGTGTTCAGGCACTTGAGTGAAACATCTTGCCTTTAATAATCTGAATCTATTGAGATAATCATCAATGGATTCAGTGGAATTCCTCCTGACACTCGCCAATTCTTTTAGATTTATCTTAGATTGACCCATGTAGAATTCTTCATGGAATAACCTTTCTAATTCAGTCCAACTTTGGATCGAATGAGGTGTAAGAGTAGTGAACCATGTAAAGGCATTCTTTGTTAGAGAATTTGGAAAATACTTCAACCTCAAATTCTCATCATTTGCTAGATCTCCTGCCTCTGTCAAATACCTTGCGATATGTTCGACAATGGACTCTCCGGTATCCCTTGCAAACTTGGTGAACTTAGGAATTTTATAACCCCTAGGAAGTTTAGATTGTAATACCAATTCCGACAAAAGAGAAACAGAGTTTGGCCTATGTAGGCCAATATTTAAACCATTTTGAGCCATTATATTTTCGACCAAATTGACTATATTGTTATGCACTCCTATGTTTTGTTGTTGGATATTCCTAACAACTTCATCAACATTATTATTTCTATCTACCAATATCACTTCAGGTTGGACCTGAATTATTGGTTCGACCGGTTGGGGTTGAGACACATGTTGTGGCCTCTGAACCATTGGTTCGATCCAGCGCAACGGTTGTTGATTTTGTATTTGTGTAACCGGTTGGTAAACCGAATGTGGGGTGCAAAGAAATCTACTATTCTCTCCATTTGAGTGGTTAAGGCTTGGTAACTCCAGTTTGTGTCCCTTATTAAAGGATTAAACACAATACCAATTTGTTGTGTCTACAAACTAACCATTTCGTGGTTACTCTCATCCATTTGTTGTCTTAACAAATTCATTGAATCTGTTGTCAACGTTGGTAAAGTATTCCGACCAAAAATGCTAGAAGTTGAGGGACTATGTACGTTGTGGATTGGGAACAGATTTGCTTGGTCTGCAAATGTGGACACACTATTATGTACATTTGCCATCATCGAAGTTGGCATACCATACGGTTGTTCCCTAGAAAGGTTATGCATACTTGTATTTCAATCATTAAGCCTAGGCCTGTCTAAAGGAGAACTTTGAGTGCTGGTATTCGAAGGAACACCAGCAGTGAATGGGGGTATAACGGTTCCCATTTCTGGTCGTGTCATCGGAACAGACGTAGAAACGTTTGAGGGAGCGGTTACTCCCATTTGCGTCGAAACTAGCATAGTCATAGTTGCCCCCACATGGGTCGACACGTTTAAATCTCCCAAAGAAGAGGTCGCTTGTAAAGATTGTGCTTGTGAAGATGATTGTGAAGAGGATGAACTGGCATGAGAAATAGATTTACCACTTCTCAAATGCATACACAAACAATTTGTTGTTTTTAGCAATAAAGTTACCCGAAAATAGTAACAAAATTCTATAAACGGATCTCACCAAGGAGATATGTTTTGAAAAAGTTTTTGAAAACAATTTTTTTTTAAGTTTTTGAAAATCAATTGCACAAATAGGGTCCCACCAGACGTGCCAATTTGTTTGCCTGTGTTTTCGGCAAACTACGGGGTAGTTCTGATTATTACAAGCGAGACCGAACTAGAGATCTCAAAAGCATGTTGTGCAATGATTTTGATCGAAAAAAGGGTTTGAAAAACAGCCACGAGATGCACTCAGGTTACTTAGAGAGTAAGACAAGTTTGTAAATAAAAGGCATTGTCTCTCGACAAGTTTGAGATTGCGAACATAACAATGTAAAGTAAAAAGAAAAGATAAAAAGGGCTTTAAGCACGTAAACTTAAAGGAAAAAGTAAAATGCAATGCATTAAAATAAAGGTGGTCTACAAATCAGTTTACATACATTCTGTATAACTCGTTTCCCTAGACGCCAGTAGTTTGAGTGTTGTAGAATTCTATAAATGATTTGCGACCCATTTTTCAGCTTGGAAACACTTATTTATACTAAAAACCTAACTGACGAACCAGTAACCCCATGATCATCACTTTTTCCATCTTGGACAACTGCTTGCCCCACGTTTCCACTAAAGGAAACCGTATTTATGCTTGAAATCGTGCTTTCCTGCCTTAAATGCTTGAATTCGACGCGACTACTCTTTCAACCTTGCTTTGTCGAAGCTCTGACTATGTGAAATGTGACTCCCCAATTGAAATGTGAAAGCCTTCGATTCCTACAAAGTTAAAGGTCAAACAAGTGTTGACCATATTAAATGAGTCTGTTGAATTTACAGTCTAACATTGACATACCTAATATTGATGTATATCTGCTGAAATCGGGAAGTAACTAGTTGAGTAATTAAGGAAACAAGTGGCTTCACAACTTAAATTAGCCCAGTAACTCCACTATTCTTTCACCTCGGTAAGGTAGACGCTAATAGGGCTGCCCGTTTGTAGAACTATCAAGAGGGAGAGTGTGTTATGTGTAACGCCCTATTTCTATTAAAGCGATAAAACACGCGAATAAAGCATTTACTCAAGAAATAGACGTCACGTCCTCAACAATTAATCAAAATGATAGCATGCATATATAATTCTCAACAGTCGCAGCAGATATAAAATTAAACATCTCCAAGTATACATGCCATGAGATCAATATACATCATCACATAAAATCTCTAATTCCCGACATATGGGTCAAATTTCAAAAACAACAAAATCCAACAATCATAAAGACCGACATCCTAAACCAGATCCTAATCTAAGACTCCAAGGAACGATAACGGAGATTAACTCCCGCTATCCAAGCACTCACCAAAAGCAAACTACTCCTGCACTCCGTCTACCCATTCATACAAACAGGTAGGCGGTCAAAACCACTAGGGGTAAACTTCACATCAATCATAATCAACATAAACCATTTGACATAACTGAATCAAATTAAATCTCAATTAATTCATCAGGAGCAATTAACTTTCATATACATATACACACAACAATTATAGTGTCACGAGTATATATTCATCAAACACACCTACCAACTACAACCATCATTCACATACATCACTTAAGACTCATGCCAATATGATATGCTACGACACATATATGCATGTGGTACCATATCTCCGACAACTAGATGCCAACCGAACATCTCATGTAAGAGTACACCTCCTCTTACGATTCAACTATATAAAAGTACACCTCCTTTTACATTTCTCATATGACTCAATATGATTTATGATGCATGGACATACAAGCAAAGACCTAATAATGCAAAACTTTCAACATATACATCCACCAACAATGTAAAAGTACACCTCCATTTACATTGACCAACTTTGACAACAATTGCATTATCAAGTATTTACGTCCACACAATCAACAATTCATAATTCAAATAAGAGTCCTCATCACATTATTAACAAACATCCACATCAATCGTCATATATATATATATATATATATATATATTAATCCACATCAACTATATAATATGGCTCCACAGCTTCATACACCTTCTCACAATTCAAGTAAAGGAGAAAATACAACGCTTTATGATAAACAACATTTTCAACACCTAACAATCATTCACATATCCTCATTTAATCATATGAAGCTATTCACAAAAGATTTGCAAGGTACTCGGCCTTAAAGACCATTTCGACAAGGTTCGTCTCTCATTTTACAACTTTAAAAATGATTGAAACAATTGAATCAAAACCAACTAAACAAGGTCCAATGCCTCAACTATGTATACACTTTGATCACATAAGAGTGCAGTAGAGTATACATGTGTGTCTCATTAGCTAACTTCGACAAAATCTTCAAAATCACAAGTTCGTCTCTCTTTATCATTTTTCCAAAAGAATTCCATTATCAAAACAAAACAAGTTACAACTCAATGAAATCAATCATAACCATTTTTAGAAATCAAATAATCAGTGAACAACATTAATCCTACTCCATTCCCTTGAGAAAACAAGTTTCGGAAAACCGGCGTTCGTGGACAATTTTCAAAGTTAAGTTCAAAATTACAAGATCAAGTCCAATCCCACCTAGGAGATGTTCCAGTAGGTTTAAGATCATAAACAATGATTAAACAAGTTGAAAGAAGTGTTTTACAAAGCTCGGATTGGTTCCCGGAAGCCCGAAACAAAAATCAAAAGGTGCTGAAACTGGGCTTGTACGCTTAAACGTGCACCTGTACGCTTAAGCGCGCAGGGTCCAGTAGCTACCAGTGGCTGTACGCTTGGAGCACGCTTAAGTGTACAGTCAGCAGTTCTGCACAACAACTTTCGGGTTCTTCCCATTTTTCACCCAAAATCCCCAATTTTGATCTCCCAACACCCAAATATGTTTCCAAAGATTGTTTACAGGTTCATGAACTCAAAAGGGCTTTCAAAAACACATCAAACATGAAAT
>Ga0228711_1011039_pt1 | contig 11646 bp, 6 predicted proteins | sample MedpolnodulmetaG_2_FD_177996 | JGI IMG/M metagenome (GOLD analysis project Ga0228711, IMG submission 177996) | Root nodule microbial communities from Medicago polymorpha collected in Santa Monica, California, United States - brown nodules | ecosystem: Host-associated > Plants > Roots > Nodule...
TGGAATGTTGTCATGCTTGTGTAGTTGGATTTTAATAACCTTTATATTTCTCTTTTATATATTAAAAAATCATTATACTTATATATGAAGGTTCCTGATCGCAGGAAAGGACTGTGTACTACATGAGACATTGAACAATTTGACTTCTTGCTAGAATTATGGAAACAGGTTGTAAAAGTGTATTTCCCAAGTGCTACGGTTGGTTTACACGTTTTTATGTAAAGTCCAAATTGAAGGAAAGATGCCGGAAACCTGAGGGAAACAACAAAATGTAGCACCACACCACACCTCTATATTATGGATATTATTTAGTATTATGAAATTTTGTTTGTTAGATTGGTGAATTGGCAATTTTGTGTGATAGTGTCAGTGAAGTGTGACAAATCATGTACCAATATAATTAATTCCACGGTAAAGGAGCTAGCAAAAAAATAAACTTAAGACACATGAACGGACAATTTGGTAATGCTAGATGAAATAATATTAGTGTAGTTAACTATAGGATATTTGATTAGTCTCCACCATTTGTTAGTGGGCATTACGATTCTTCACTTTCACAGTGTTTTTAATTAATGATTACTGGCTAGTTTATTATATATAATATATATTTGGTGAAAATTACTTTTTGGGGCTGCTATGTAAGTTTTAAATTTTTATTATGCATGTCCACATCGATCCTTTCTCATTCAAGAGTCAAAATCAAATAATTTGAGATCGTGGAGTAATATTTAGCTGTAGTTTTTATTTTTGGAGATAATATTTTATTTTTTATTTTTTAGGCTTTCGAACCGGTTTCCAACCCATTAAAGGTGGGCGACTAATCCGGCTTGTGCGTAGAGGCATGCACACTGGCTTAGCGTTGTTTCCCCTGAGAATTGAACCCGGTATTCCCCGGGTACGTCCTTGGAAAGAGCTCTTTGCCAATAGAGTCCAATCAACTTAGTTTGGAGATAATATTTTAGATGTAGGTTTTGGTAAACTGAATTCTTGCATTTTGTACGGATCAGTGATGCTCTTCATGTGATCACTAGGGCTACATGAGGAATGAAAATTCACGTCTCAAATGAAACAATACATATAAGTTAAATTTTCATTTCTTCTTCTTCAAAAAAAAAGTTAAATTTTCAAAATATATAAATAAATAAATAAAAAGTTAAATTTTCAAAGTATAAAAAAGTTACTTAGCAAATATTTCAAGTATGGGTATTTTCAAATTTAAAAAATTAAAGATTAAAGAATAAAGAATAAAAACATTGACAGTTATAAATATGTATAATTGCTTATCAAAAGAAATACATAAATAAATATGTATAATTATTAGCTGATTAAAATTTAAATATACAGTTTTAGAAAGAACAGAATATAATTTAAAATATACAATGGATAATTTTTTAGAATAGATTAAACATAATATATGTGTCTTTCATTAAAATAAAATAGATTAAAAGATTAAGTCAGTTTCAAGATAGTATATTTTAATCAAATATAATATATACACATGAAATTGATTAATTAATCAATACATTCTGTTGCGTGGAGCTTGAGGAAGATGCATGATAATTTTGTTTTGAGTGGTGTCATTGTTCAACTGATGATCAATTGCTATTTGACTTGATTAAGATTAGGTATTAGTATTGGTTTATTGCAAAAACTTCATGAAATAGAAAGAGTATATATAATATAAGATTAAGATGTGGGTACTTAAATTCCTTGTATTTCTTGATTTTGGTTCTTAGCTCATTTTCTACCAGTAAAAAATGATACATCATATATAATAGAAAGGATTGTGTGCAATGGGTACTCTACCTAACAACAAAAAGGATTAAAGAAAAAACAAAACAAATGACGCTCTTGATGTTACTGCCTATGAATAAAACCCAACAGATAGCACACCATTCATTCAAGGATTTTCTAATTTAGACCTCTTAAAAAGTGTTTAAAGATGGATCATTAGAAATTTTAATAAAATATGACATCTTTTAATTACCATTTTTTTATCATTAGAAAATTCACATTTTTTTACTAAAATTGTCCATCTTAGGAGTCTAATATTACACAAATCCATAATTTAATTTTTAGTGACATTTTTCTGACGGAACAACTATCTATCAAACATTATTAATCTCTCAGTCAAACATCGAATTACCCATATCTCTTTTCCTTAAAACTAGGGGTGTTCACCAAACTAAATAGGGTACTCCGGTTTGGGTGAGGTAAAATAACCACCCGTTATACTATTGGATGGGTTTGGGCAAACCCAATAATTTTTGGGTTGGGTTGAATTGGGTAATGGGTTACCCAATTTATTTTTTTATTTTTTTAATATTAAATGACTAAATGACAAGTCCTCATAATTTTGTTTTAAAATAGTACTCTACTTTTTAATTTTCTTAAAAATAATGTTTAACTTATTTTACTATAATTTTATGCATCATATAATATCAAATAATAAACTCCATCATAAAATATTTGCAACAAACTAAAGTTGCATGACATAAAATTGTAGTAGTATCAAAATAACCAAAAAGTACAACATATTAATTTGTAACTCTAGTATGTTTTGATTTTCAATATATAGGATACAATGTGTATGTTTTGGAAATGTAACTTTCTTCTGTCCTATGAAAATAAAGATAAAAAATATTAACATTATTGGGAAGTGGGTTTTTTTGGGTTTGGGTCTGATTTTACTCGAAACCTATTTATTTTTATGCGTTTTCCATTTTTAGAAACCATATCCACCCAATTACCCAACCCAACCCATTTTTTTAGGTTTTTAGGTGGGTTTGACCGGATTTTCTGGGTTCACTCAACCCATAAACACCCCTACTTAAAACCAGAATGTTAACCCACAATTTCTTTTTTGTGAGTGACCTTCCTTTTTTTTTTTTCTAAACACAATAGTGTACTTTTTCTAGCTTATAAGCAAAATCAATATACCTTTAATACATTAAAAATCTTGACTACAATTTGCATATATGAATATGATGTGAATTCGGTAGTTCCAAATCTCACATCAATAAAATTTAGATTTATGGAGCAAGTATTAATGGCAACTTATAATCAAAATAGTCACAAGCAACAACAACAATCTAGATCTTATCTAGCGACCAAGTGTAAAGCAAAACCACAATCGAACCAAAGAATAAACAAGATAAAGAGAGTATAGAAAAGATAACAACACCAATACATATTGTTTATCCAATTTGGTCCAACAGTGACCTACTCGGGGGGAGAGATTGATCTCTTCAATCAACTGTCAATAAGTTATTTACAAATAGATACAAAAGGGTTACAAAAAATTAGTTTCAACAAGCTCTCCAAGATCAAACTTAATTTCTACCATCTTCCCAATCTCCTCTGTTGAACAAGAGACTCAATGATTTCACTCACTCAAGTTGCTCACAAAGACTCTCCTTTTATTTGTTTCCCAGCCCCATGAATCTCTCCCCCAAAAGGCATCAACCCTCTCCCAATTGCCTCCTCTTTTGGTTCTCCAAAATTCATATATTGAAGCTTTGAACCTCACCCAAAGACCCTTAACCTTTTAGTATCTAAAACCCTAAAAGTTTATGTTGTGAATTTGTTAAAAAAATCATACCAATAAATATTTGATGTGTGGAGCAAATTAATCAAGAAACCAAAACAAGTGGGTGACAGTTATAAACACGAGGAAAAGATAGAAAACAACGAGAGAAAGAAAGAGAGAACACACGAAATTTGTTTACTCAGTTCAGTCAAATACTTACCTAGTTTGGGGGGAGAGCAGTTCTCCGTTCCACTATAATTATGAATAACTTTACAAAAGAGATATCAAAGGGTTACAAAAATTAGCCTTCAAACCTAATTCTACCCAAAGACTCAATCTCTTCCCGTGACCAAGAGAATCAATCCTAATAGTGTTTTGTTCAAGGTGAATCAAAACAATTCCAACCCTAGTGTTTGTTGCCAAGAGAAATCTCTATAAACCCTAGTTTGTTATTTGTTTCTAAACCCTGTTTTTCTACTCTCTACTCACCTCTCCCACTTTTTCATCTAATTTGTGATCTGTATTTATAGAGAAAACATCCCTAAAATATTGGAACAAAATCTGTGCTGAAAATACATTTTTGAAATTTCTCCTTTAGCGCAAAATCGTGGCTCGATTTTGACAGTTTCTGAAACATCAATTTTGAGTCAAAAAAACAATAGTTTCCTCCTTTGATTTCCATGAGATTCACCAAGCTTACCCAACAAATGGGTCAAAGAGTACTTATATACTGTTTAGATCTATGCAAAACTATGCCACGATTAAGCTCGTACACAGTATTGTATTACACGTTAATCCCAAAATCGTGTCACGGTTTGGCTTCCATCAGCTTCCTCTAAATTCTGTCTAATAAATTGTATCACCGTTGTAAAATCGTGTCATTGTTTCAGCTCCACCAAAAACATAAAATTTGAGTCAAAACTCAACAGAATAAAACAGAACTATACAATTAGATGAAACTGAGGAATATAATTATAACTTGTCTTTAATCAAAGTGAAGCATATTTGAAGAAGACTTAAGTTAACTTGATAAAAAAATCACATAACCACAACTAGTAAAAAAATGCAATTTATAGATATTGTGTACTACATAATTAAGCATAAAAAATACTACAATATGAGTCTCACGCGTGTGTGCGTGGGATTTTTCAGATTAAGATACTTTGAACAATTATGGAAGCAATAACGACTATTCTTCCACTTGAACTGAAATTTATTTTTATTTTCCAATACTATGTATGGGTTAGTTAAAGAACCATTTAAGTTTATTCTTGTTAAGAAACCTCAAGGCAAAAAATAAATAAATAAATAAAAATCTTTCGGTATTCTTTTTATGAATTTAATTCATATACACCGTTAATGTAAAAAGTTTTAGTCTATCCGTTGTAACAGCCAAATCATACAAGCATGCAACTTTTATCATAATTTTATGTTAACTCACACATATGGTTGGTTGTGAAGTGTTGTTATTAAATAATTTTGCATTAACATTGTATGAAAGTTAAACTTTTTTTATTTACCAATAGTCCTTATTATATAATTGATTTTTTTTTTAATGTCAATATATTATTGAATCTAAAATTCGACTTGAAATAAATAAGCTTGGAATACTAGATAAATTCATTTGCTACAAACTCTTGAATGATCAGCTAGCTTAATTAATTTCCATTTGTAAGTGATATTGCATTACAAGGCAATCTAATTTGAAAAGTTGTGTGATTCGTGACCATATGAAAGAGATGTGACACCATATACTATCTACCATGTGAATATAAATTATAGGATAGGTCACGGAAACCATTAAGTTTACCTTTTAATCACAAAATTTACTAATACGTGACAAACAAGCCCCTAAACAATAGACAAAGCTAGACTGTTATTAAATAGTTACAAGGGCAATAACCGTATAGTGCTAATTACTCTAAATTACCCATTAATAATTGCTTTGATGATGGAAGCACAATGATAAAAAAAAAATTAAAAAATGTGGAAAAAATAAAGTATGATTAATACTAATTGTACCATTAAAGCAAGAAAATAATGTAGGCAATGAAGAAAAAGAAAGGCTAAAGCACTTTCATTGGTCCCATACATTGTCCCCTCATTAGCCCTTTGATGTGATACCCTAAATTATTTTTTCATTTTTAGTTTTAAATATATTTCTTCCACTTCTATTCTATTGTCTTCTCTCCCTTCTTCTCACTCTCCACCAAACCAAAAACCTTCCCTTTCATAATAAAGAAATACTAAATGAATTAATCTTAAGAAGATATGTCCAACAAAGGAAAAGACATAGTAGAAGGATCATCAAGATCTTCAATAGGTGATGATCAACAACAGCAGCATCAACAACAAATTCCACTTAGTAGATATGAGTCACAAAAGAGAAGAGATTGGAACACTTTTGGACAATACTTAAGGAATCAAAGACCACCAGTGGCACTTTCAAATTGTAACTCAAACCATGTTCTTGAATTCCTAAGGTACTTGGATCAATTTGGAAAAACAAAAGTGCACTTACAAGGTTGTTTGTTTTTCGGACAAACCGAACCACCCGGACCATGTACTTGTCCTCTAAAACAAGCTTGGGGAAGCCTTGATGCACTTATTGGAAGATTAAGAGCTGCTTATGAAGAAAATGGTGGATTACCTGAAACTAATCCTTTTGCTAGTGGTTCCATAAGAATTTATCTTCGTGAGGTGAGAGATTCTCAAGCTAAGGCTAGAGGAATTCCTTACAAGAAGAAAAAGAAGAAGAGGGTTGCAATTAAACATAACGGAGATACCTCAAATTTACCTATGCAGTAAACTTTATCATTAGCATATATGGTAAGTTTTTTTCTCTTTTTTATTTTTTATATGCATAACATATATTAAGAAGAGTATAATTAAGGGATATACTCGATCTAACTTAATTTTTTTTTAACAGAAAAATGAATTTTATTAATATAAGAGTACAATGGGTCATATTTTGCTTCTTTTTTTTCTTTTCAAAAGTCGAGTTGGAAAAGAAAGGTATCATTTCTTGAATAATTAACATTGTCATTATCTAAATAGAAAGTACATAATTGAACAATTTTTTAGGGAATTAATTAACAAACTAGTTTATGGAAAATATATATACTTGGTATAGTTTTTTTGAATTTTTGAATAATTATATACTTTGCATAGTTGAGTGTTTACTAGTTGAATTTTCTGCAACAAGTGAAAAATTATCAATCTCGTCAAGACACAGTACACCTCATTTTATACCATAAAATATTGTATTTACATAAATTTCTCTAACTGCATCTACATTTGATTTCATATCAAACCCTAATCTGTAGACTTCAAAACCCTAAATTGTATTTATGTATAGTTATACTTGTTATAAATGTTGGAGTATTATATACCTTGTATCGTTTCTTTTTCTTCTGTTCTTACAATCATGAACATACAGTACTGGAGGTACTACCTGGTAATATGATCTTTCATTAGTCTTATTTTTGTCGATTCCAAATGCAAGATGACAATATTACCATTTTTTTTAAGGAAGATGACAATATTACCATGTTTCCTACATTTTCTAATTATTCATTTTCAGATCTTATGATATATTATATTTTTCTTATATATTTACAAGTTGGCTTTTCCACACAATCTTACTTGTTTTCTTTAGTTAAAAAATAAAAAACTTACTTCTTTTAGCATAATCGGACTATGTTAATGTGGCTTCCATAAACAAAGTTTTCAGTGATATAAAAATTAAGCATTTTAAATTATTCATAAGTAGATTTTCTTGGGGACATTGTATGGGCAAAGGGGACTCAAAATTTGGGTGATCTAATAGAGTCCTATGGTAGATCTCATAGACTAACTTGCTACAAGTTTAAATTTCTTGTTACCAATTTGCAATAAATATATGTTTTTACAGTTGTAAATAATTATAGTAACATTGAGTAAAAAAATTATACTTCAATTTTTTTTAACGGCAAAATTTATTAATGATCAAGTTCCTGCGCAAGCTGAACAATAAACAGAAATTACAAAATCAAGGCGCCGTATTAATTAACTTATATGCATTTTTTAATCGGGAAGTAAATAAAATATGTACTTTATTCAGGATTTTAACAATTTTCTAAAAGATTCATATTTTTATAGCATCTTCAAAATCTATGGATGAGTGAAATTTTAGATTCTCTTCCATGAATCTTATAAGCTGGTGTCATCTTCTAGAATCCAAAATCTCTTGTTTTCTTAAAATATTGTCTTATTCTAACCAATTTTTTTATATTCCATTGTTTTCATATAATATGAATGTCCTTTTTGTTGTTGGTGTATATATCTGAGTCTGATCTCCGTACATGAAACACAGTCTTTCCACCACCTAACACTGCAAGGCATATCTGACCATACTATCTATGTTCTTGCATTTTCACAATCAATATTTATATCAACAATAAAATGGAAAGTTTTGAAATTAATTGCAAACGATAGTTTCTAAGTTACTTTTGACTATGATCATTAATTTGTATTGTACTACCATCCTTACTCACCATGTGCTTGAATGATGCATGTAATTATCTATCACACTTATTTTGCCTTGGCAATTCATTTTTTTTTTCTTCAATATATATCAACAATATAATGTAAAGTTTTGAAATTAATTGCAAAAGTTAGAACCATGATTTTGAGTACATGTATATTATTTTTGTAATACACATTTGTTTAATTTTGGATTATCCTTTGTTATTGATCTCAGGTTTCTAAAGTATTTCAAAGTCCTGAATCTAAATTTGTTGCTAAGCATTGGATAACTACTTCAGGTAAAGACATGGAATGCCGGTTGTTTAATTTATTCTTGGGTAAAGTTTTAACCCATTTCATATGGTCTTTATTATGAGTTATGGGATGTATTTTGTTATATGTTCGACTGAGATTTTTAGAATGAAGTTGAGGAAGAATTGAATTTACAATATTGGGCAAGTCCCTGTACTATATCAATTCACCCTTATTATAAATTAATTGCTTATAATTTGATGGGGTATCAATATATGAGTGAAAGTAACATTAAATTTTCTATTACTAATGGATGTTTGAATTAAGGTGAGATCACCAAAATTACAATGAAATCGTGATTTTATTAAAGCTTCAAAGTATAATTTTTACTAAAATCTCAGTCATTATTCACCGTCATTTTGTTGAACTCATTGTCAAACTAAACATGCATTTAATAGTATATGTATTGACTATTGTATGATATGGAGATTTGGTAGATTTAGTGCATGTTAGCTGCCAATATTTCTTCTTAGAAATTTGAACTCAACACCTCAAAATTTACAATACTCAAATACATTGCATACCAACAACTTGCACTTCACCGCAATTGTTTTGCCGATTTCTCGTTGAATATATGTATGTTGAATGTTCACTCTCTCTCTCCCTGGCACACACATGATGAATTAACTTACACCGAAGTAACATTACACTAATATGTATTATTTTATTTTTATAATATGAGTGTTGGATTGAAAGTTTATGGTTGTCTATATCAATTTTTAAATAAATGTAATATCATTTTTTAGATTATTGAGGTGCATCAAAATAAACGTCTTAAATATTTTTTACTACATTAATTTTTATGCACCTCAATAGTGTAACTAAATGATTTTAGATTTATTTAAAAGATTTTAAAGATAATTTACATTATATCAACTTTCAATTTACTGCTTCTTTAAAAAAAATGCTCAAATTCAAAACATAAAAAAAATTAGTGGCAAATTAAAAAAATATCTATTGAGTATAGTTATTGAGTTGTGTATGGTTGCATCAATTTAAATTCCAAATAAAGTTCCTAAAAATATCCAAATAAATAATGTTTGTAGAGTGCAATTAATTTTTCGATTATTGTATTAAAAAAACTGAAGGACATTAACAACTTTTTTTAGGAGTTAGATATTTTGTTTTGCTTGTAATGAGACTAGAGAGAATAACCCAAACTAAATGACATAGTTAGATTAAGGGGGGTGTATTGGATAAGGATTCTAAGGGATTTTAAAAGATTTTTTAATTATGAAAAAGTCTTGCGGTATTCAATCAAGACTCTTTGCAATTTAAAAAAAGTCTTGTGGTATTCAATCAAGATTTTTTGTCATTTTAAAAAAGTTTTGAGGTATTCAATCAAGACTTTTCATCACTTAAAAAAAGTCTCATGGTATTCAAAATCATTCAAATTTCAAAGGATTGTTTAATAAATTAGATTTTGATTGATTTTGTGGGATTGTATACTGAAATTTTAACAAGAAAAAGTCTTTCACGAAGACATAAGATTTATTGGGATTGATTTTCTTTAAAAGTTAACTATCTCTTTCTTATCCCTTCTTCCTTCTCTCTTCTCCCTTCTCTCTCTCATCTCTTTTCTTCATCCTCTCTCTCCCTTCTCTCTTCGTCTCTCTCTCTCTTCTCCCTTCTCTCTCTTCTCTCTCTCGCTCTCTCTCTCTCTCTCTCTTCTACCTCTCTCTCTCTCCTCCCTTCTCTCCCTCCCCTCTCTATCTCTCATAAAAATAAAATAAAAAATAAGAGTAGGTATTGAAAATATTATGATAGAAAGTGTGTTTTAATCATTTCTTTTCAATGAGTCCTTAAAATTCATAAAATCTTTTGAAATCTTATAAATCCATAAAATCCTTTAAAATCTTATGATGTAAATCCATTGAAATTCAAATTGAAAATCCTGATAGTCTTTTAAAATCATGAAAGTAATTAAAATCCTACAAAATCTTTTAAAATCTTTGAGACTTTTTAAAGCAAAAATTGTCATTTAAAATCCTAATCCAATACACCCCTCTAAGTGCACTATTTTCATAGTGTATTTTCAATATATTTTCTACTAATATATAAACACAGGAGTTATATAAGATGTTTCTAAATTTGTCTCGATGAACATTTTTAAAATATTATTTTTTTATAATCAATGTTAATAGATAATTAAATATAATAAACATCTAAAAAATACATTAGAATATATGAAACAGAAAATTAAATTGCTTATTTTGGTGATAAAAGATAATTTGAGAAGCGTAAAGAGTATATTAGAAAGTAAAATTATCCTTTTTTGGATTGAGAAGAATTAATCATTTCTGAAAATTTTAATTAGGATAAAAAGTTTATAAAAAAAATGTGAAAATGTATTGTCATTCGATTTATTATATGTTTTGGGTATGATACAATTGGTTAAATGTAATACTGGAGGAAAAAAAAACGTGATTTGATGCTTTTATGTTGTTTGGTTAGGCAAAGTCAAATCAATTTTGTTATCAAAATTTGATTCTAGTAGAAGCATGTATTTGGAGCTTTTGCAAGTTAGGACAAGTAAATTGTTTCTAGTCGGACACTAATATATATTTTTCACTATTAACTTGAAGTGCCCTTATAAATTTATTATCTAAAATTGAATCACAAATTGATCTCCATTCCCATTTTGCTCATTTACACATATAAAGCAATTTTGATACAAAATATCCAAACACAGTCTCTCATTAAAATCACATCTACTACATAATTAATTCAATCAAAATCAGTTATCTTGCAGAACTAAACACATGCTTAGTGATACAAAAATCGTTTATGGGTTTCAATTTTCTATTTCTAATTTTGGTGGTTAATTTTTCTTTAAAATACAAATAAAATTGGTGGTTAATTTAATTTTGGAAATTTTTCTGTACCTTGAAGTTTTGTTCGATACTAATATCATTTTTTTTAAGAGGCTAAAATGAATTATATTACCACGACAAAAGGCCCTCCCTCCTAGCATAAGATGTGCGAAGAAGGAAACACCAAGAAACAAAGTGTCAGCAATATTTACGAAATATACAATTGATACCGATATCATATATGCTAAATTAGTTTAAAATTTAAATATAAAGTGATTACATGACATCAAATAACTAAAATAAGGATTATATCCAACAAACTACATGATATCAAAGTGTTCATCTTTGTAAAAATTTTAATAGAGATCTAAATCAAACGGAATACAATCTTTTTCACTATATATATATATATATATATATATATATATATATATATATATATATATATATATATATATATATTTTTTTTTTTATATATATATAAAT
>Ga0228711_1011041_pt1 | contig 11646 bp, 12 predicted proteins | sample MedpolnodulmetaG_2_FD_177996 | JGI IMG/M metagenome (GOLD analysis project Ga0228711, IMG submission 177996) | Root nodule microbial communities from Medicago polymorpha collected in Santa Monica, California, United States - brown nodules | ecosystem: Host-associated > Plants > Roots > Nodule...
GATGGATATTTCAGCAAGTGCTCGTTCGTACCCGCTGCAGGATGTTATAGACTTTAAGAATGTATTTTCTATGCTTTGGACGAGTTTATGTTGTATTGTTGATTGTACGAACGCATGTTACTGTATAAAATATTCATTCGTAGAATTTATGTTGTAAATTTTAATGTATTCAGTATTAAAGATAATATACATGCTAGACTTTCTAGATACATTTAGTATGGGTATTATAGAAGTGTTCCCATAGAGAAGATTTCCTTTTCCCATGACATTAAAACAGGTGTAGGCCTATATGAACATAAAAAGACAAACAGAGTGAAACAATAGACTAACATAATTTTTTCTTTCAAAAGTAGACTAACATAGTTTAAAAAACAGTTGAACTTGAACCTGATTACTTCGAGTTAGTTTGAATAAACTTATTGACAAACATTAACGGAAAAACAAATATTAAAATAACCATAACACGTTACTGTGAGTTGTTTAAACAATCACTTCTCTCGTGTAATCTGCAAATCTCGGTTGTCACAGTCATAACTTTGCATACTAACTCTGTTTTTCTATAAAAAAAAAACATAATCTGCATTCAATTTTTCATTTTTCAAAAGCTCACTCATTGGACTTTTCTATAAACAACCACAGGACAAGTGAAGAATCATAAACTTAATTTAATTGAAAAACTCCCATGAATTAGAAACTAATCTAAACTAGCCTTATTAAATATAGAGTGAAGACTCATTATACCCCATATGAGATAAAATGTGACGCCCAGTTTTGTTCATCAGAAAGAAAGGGAAAAAAAAGAAAAAAGCCTTAAATATGGCATTGGTCCCTGCACTTTCACCATTTTTTGGCTTCAGTCCCTGCGCTTTTTTTTGTTTGGCTTCAGTCCCTGCAGTTTGTAAAAAATTTGTCATTAGTCCTTATGTTAACTTCAAGTTAGAAAAAATGTTAAAACTAACGGTGTGCCATGTGGACCAGTTATTTCACGCCACGTGGCACACTAAAAGACAAAATTTTCAGAATAGAATAAATAAAATAAAATAATTGATTTTTTAATGGTTTTTATTTAATTTAATTTCTTTCCTTCTTTCTATATAAAAACTATTTAAAAATCAATAATTTTATTTCAAATTTGTGAAAGAGCCTTCAAACTTGAAACCTTCACCATTCACCATATGCAGTTGTTGACATGAAGCTCTTTGATGTGTAAAGGAACCTCCGTAAGACAACCAAGCTTCTTGCATAAATGCTTTGATTGCTCAAAGATCTAGATCAAGGTGGTTAAAGGATTCCAAATTCTTTCATAAATGCATTAAATTGAGAAAGAGTAAGAATGCTATCAAGGTGCTTAAGGATAATGATGGTTGGGTGATGTCCCCTTTTCATGTGCGTAGGAAGGTGGTGGATTATTGCACTAATCATTTTGCGGATGCTAGTTGGAATCGCCTGAAGTTGGATGGGGTGGATTTTGATAGTCTAACCATTGAAGATAATGATTTTTTGGTGGCTCCGTTTTCTATAATGGAGATAGAGGCGGTGGTGAAAGAGAGTGATGGTGAAAAATGCCTATGATACACTTTGTATTGGGAAGGCTACGGTGGATAACCTTTGGGCGATGAAAGCTCTCCTTAGAGGATTTGAATTGGTGTCGGGGTTGAAGATTAATTTTTTCAAGAGCTCATTGATAGGGGTTAATGTTGATAACGATTTTATGGATATGGCTTGCAACTTTTTAAATTGTAGTAGGGGGAGTGTGCCTTTCAAGTATTTGGGGCTTCCGGTGGGTGCGAACTCGAGGAGCTTGTCAACTTGATGGAGAAACTTAGCGGGAAGTTGAATATGTGGGGTCATAAATACATTAGTTTTGGAGGTAGAATTGTTCTTCTTAATACGGTGCTTAATGCTATTCCCATTTTTTTCTTGTCTTTCTTGAAGATGCCGACGCAAGTTTGGAGGAGGGTTGTGCGAATTCAAAGAGAATTTCTTTGGGGAGGAGTGGGAAGGGGGAAGAAGATTAGTTGGGTTAAATGGGATTTGGTGTGTCAACCAAAAAGAAATGGGGGTGTGGGTGTGAAAGACATCCGGGTGATGAACATTAGTCTTTTGGCTAAATGGAGATAGCGGTTGTTAGACGGGGAGATTGCGTTGTGGAAAGATGTGTTGAAAGTGAAGTATGGTCATTGTGTGGGAAATGTGTTGGAGAGTGCAACTAGTGGGTGGCCGAGATATACATCTATGTGGTGGAAGGACCTTGTTAAGTTAGGCGATTTTGGTGGCTTGAATTGGTTTAATTCGGAAGTAGCTAGAAATGTTGGTAATGGGTTGAATTCAAGCTTTTGGAATGATACTTGGAGAGGGGATGTTTACTTCCGGATTAAATATCCAAGACTTTATTTGATTTCAAATCAAAGGGAGGCTAAGGTGGGGGAGGGTGGTAGAGCAAGGTATGGATTGGAGGTTTTTGTGGAGGAGACACTTATTTATGTGGGAGGAGGAGGTTCTTATTAGTCTTAAGGAGGATTTGGAGGGCTCAATATTGTCTACACAAGATAATGTGTGGAGGTGGAAACTAGAAGAGTCCGGGGTTTTTTCGGTTAAATCGTCATATAGGAAATTGGAGGCTTTAGTTTCAACCGAAGTGATGTGGACGGAGGAGGAGAAAGGTGTGTTTGATAACATGTGGAAGAGTCCGGCGCCATCAAAAGTGGTGGCCTTTGCTTGGAGGGTTCTTCTCAACCGAGCTCCAACTAAAGTTAATCTTGCGTTGAGGAATGTTCTTGGTCCGGAAGATTCCACGTTTTGTGTGTTGTGTAATACGGTGGAAGAGTCATCCTGTCACCTTTTCCTTCATTGCGATGTGGCTAGTTTGGTGTGGCGCAAATTGATGTTGTGGATTGACCGCAACTTCTTAATACCCCCTAATCTCTTTGTTCATTGGGAGTGTTGGAGTGGGGGGGGTAAGCAATAAAATTGTTAAAAAAGGCTTATGAATGATTTGGCATGCAACGATTTGGGTTATGTGGAAAGCTCGGAATGATAATATCTTTAAGGGGGTTAATTTTGCGATTGATGATATAGTTGAGGAGGTTAAAGTGTTGTCGTGGAGGTGGATGTTAAGTAGGTTGCATATTCCGGCTTGTCTCTTTTTTGAATGGTGTTGGAATCCTCAATGTGCAGTTGTAATTGCTGCTACTTTCATTGGTGTTTTTGCTGCTGCTGGTATCTTCCTGTAGGTTTTGTTTTCCTGCAGCTTGTGCGAACCTGCTATGTTGGCCTGCTCTCTCTTTTTTTCTCGGCATTGCTTATTACTATTAGTAGGGCTGCCAATGCACTTCAATTGGAATCTGGTGGCTTAGGCTTTTATTTGTTTCTGGTGGAAGGGTGTGAAGCAGGGGTATACGGCTGTTTTTAGCTGGTATACGTCGGCATCAATACCGGTGTCTGTGTCTGGTGGGTTTTTTAGGGGGTATGTTTTTTGGTGTTCCATATATGCGGCGCCTCCTTGTATTTTTTTCCGTTCTCCCGCGAGTTTTATAGTGCTTCTTGTGCTAGCTCGTCGTGAATAAATTTTGCCATTCAAAAAAAAAAAAACCAAGCTTCTTGCAGTTGTCTAAGTACAAAATTTGTAGGCTTTCAAGTTTCTTAATGCTTGAAGGCAACATCTTCACATTGCTTCCATCTAGTCTTAATTCATACAAGGAATCGATATTTATGGGCAGTTCAAGCAAGTTGCCACAGTCCTTCAAATATAGTATTTTCAACGACTTTAAACCACCAAATATGGCTTCTAACTTTGATTTAGTTACGACATTGCAATTAGAAAGATCTTATGCAAGACATTTCTTCCAGTAGATTCTCAAGTCTTAATCCTTGTAAATCAAGCCTCCCGAGCTTGCTCATATAAGATACAAGCAAAGTAACAAGCGTGTCCTTGGAAAAAACAGATGGATGAACTTCACATAAACTTTCACAACCTGAGAGATACAGCCATTTTAGTTTGGTGGCCCCAGCCCTTCGTTTCATTTCTTTCTATATAAAAACTATTTAAAAATCAATAGTTTTATTTCATTAATTCTAATTATAAATTTTATCTTTTAGTGTGTCACGTGGCGTGAAATAACTGGTGCACGTGGCACACCGTTAGTTTTAAAAAAAAAATATTTAACTTACAGTTAACAGAAGGACTAATGACAAATTTTTTACAAACCGCAGGACTGAAGTCAAACAAAAAAACGTGCAGGGACCAAAGCCAAAAAATGGTGAAAGTACAGGGACCAATGACATATTTAAGCAAAAAAAAAAAAGGACAAAACTTAGGTACAATTCCTTAGGTGCTTTTCGTATGGTTCTTAACTAAAAATACAACTTTTTTGGAGATAACAAACTTTGAGATAATTATGGATTTAAGAAAATCATGGTGAATTTAGTTAAGAACCATAAAGCACCTAAGGAATTATACCTAAGTTTTTTCCAAAAAAAATACTCCCTCCGTTCTTTTGTAAGTGTCTTTTTAAAAAATTAACACCAAAACAGCGATGTGGATTTTTGCACATTTTCTTCTTATTATACTTTTATTTTAATCCACCAATAAATTCCTATTTTTTTGCACACACTTTATCTTTCCAATAAATTTAATATGTTATATTTATCTCGTAGCAAACAATTGTCAATTATTATACCCTTATTATCTTTTTCTCCAACAAATTCATATTTTTTTGTGTGCGCTCTCTCTCTCTCATAACAAACAATTGTCAATTTTCTTACTTTTGAACATTCATGGAGTCTTTTATTGTTCTTCTCTCAAATCTGTTCTTTTACTTTGCACTTGAAATTTTTAACAATTGCTACTCATCTTATTTATAGAATTTTAACTCTTCTTGGAACTTTGTAACAAAATTTTGTTTAAATTTGAAGATAACAAGAAACAAACTTTGTTTAAAAAAAAACTATAGTTTTCTAAATATATAGTATTAATTAGTTTTATTGAAAAAGATAAGAGTAATTCACAAAGGATATAATTGACAAATGGTACCCTTAAAATACTAAAAAGACAGTTAACTATGAACAAAAAAGACACTTAAAAAGGAGGGAGTACTATTTTTTTTATACGGGTTTCACCACTAACACTTTTGATCGAAGGTGTGTCACCTCCAAGAATACCCCACAAGCGTCGGCAACAAAAGATATGATCTTTTTATATGGGTTTCCTCAAAGCCGTGTCCCCACCGATACTTTCGGGTGTCCGAAATGTCATGTGATTACTTACATTGAAATTAGTTTTTATCTTAAATTATTATCGGTATTTGATGTGTCCGTGGTTCAGAGGGATCCTTTAATAAAGAATCAAACTTTAAATTATTTTTTAGGGTTGGAATCATGTTAACAACTCTCTCAATAATATATGTTATGGAATTTTATTTTTTATACATATAAGAATGGAATAGTAACAAAACCTAACCTAATTGAAGCATTCATTCATTCATGACACATATGAATCAACAAGTAAAAGCAGCATTGCATTGATGAAACAAAAATGATTGTTTATGAGTAACGAAAAAAGAAGAGAAAAAGAACGAACCTTTGGTTGCGGCGTGGTTGGAAGAGGAACAAGGGAAGAAGATGATTCAGGTTGTTGCATTTGAAAGGATTATGAATGTTTGTGTGTGTTGTTAATAGTCCTTGCGGCTGAAGCAAAAACCCAGAAACAAACAGTTAAGAAGGGTTCTTCCAAGATCTATATGTTTTCTCCAATGTTGTTTTTTTAACCTATTTCTTATATTTATATACTAAATAAATCCTCCTTCAAATGTTTGTTTATTTTCCCCTCAAATATTTCCCTAAAACAAAAAACAAAATCCACTCAAGAGTTTTTGATATATTTTTTTTTTTCAAATCTAATATTATTTGATATATTTTTAGTAAATCCACTCAAGAGTTCACAAATCCTAACTCAACTAATAAAAAATTTAAATTGTTCAATCGAACGTTATGATCGGAGTTAAAATTATATGCAAAGATATTTGTTACTTTTAAATAGTAACAATGTACGTTTATCTTTTACGAACAATATAACAAATGTAAGAAAATAATATTTTTTAAAAACACCAACAATATAGCATTCTTAAAGACAAACTTGTTTAAGGGTATAACTGAAATAACGAAAAATCAACCCCCAAAAAAATCATGTATTTACTTTATATGTTGTCGTATATAATATAGTTTCTATTGCATTAGAGTAGTTCTATTTTAAGGAGATTTAATTTTTTCAATTTAATTAATATTTTCAATAATATTATTTAAGGATAAAATAGTTTAAACGAATTGTAAAATATGTAAGAAAAGTCGAGTTTCTTATGTGGCTTGCCTACAACAACTATGTCCATACTTTGTCTATTTCCGGGGAAAAGTGAGTGAGTTTCTACCTCTGACCTTTGTCCAAGTTGCTCTAGTGCGTGGAATCCTCCCTCCACTGTTTTAGTGATTGCACGACCTAAACTCATCTATGGTGCACTTTGCGGTTCACCTGGAAGAGAAAGTCCAAGAAGAGGTGTGGAGGCAGAGAGTGGTGGGACCGTTCCAATTAGGTGGTGGAGGACTCCAATCCATACCAAGAGGAAGAGAGGAAGGTGTTTCTGAAACGGCGTCGTTTCCGAGTGGATAGTGGTAATCATCATCTTCTTCTTCAGAATATGGGTAAGTAGTGTAGCTGATATCGTTCATCAAAGGTGATAAATCGTATGCGTATGGATGCATTTTTTTCGAACACTCTTCCGCCAACACTCACAAACACCGTTTTTCATTTCTTTTTCACCCTTATATATCATCATAAATCATAAATTGTTTGTCCACATGTAGGTAGGTAATATAGCTTCAATTTTTAATCATTTTCTTTTTTCTTGGAATGTGTGCCACTTGAGTTTCTTATTGGGAAAAATATATTTTGTAAATCAAATTAACCCATTTGGCCATTTCCTTCTGAGTTTGTTATGCCAATTCTAAATCTTTTAATTAGTTGTATGTGTAAAATTGTTTTAGACTGATTAATTAAACTCTTTTTTAATATCAAAATTGAAAGAAGAAAAAAAACATATCATTGTCATATTGGGACCTAACAAATAACAATAATGTCCTTACTAGCAAATGGACTGTGTTATTTGTTTGTTGTCCTTACAATAATTTAGAATTGGTATCAAGTCTATTTCAGAAGTCTTCAATCACTTGCTTACAATCAATTTCTATAGATACCGTCGTTAAAACTTGTTTTACATGCCAAATTATCAACTCTTTTAGACAGCACGCTCCGCTTCTTGTGGTTCTGGAATTCATTCGAATAACCAAGTTGTTTTGACTACTATGTACTCGTCGTTTTCTCCCCTCAAACACATTCATATGATGTAAGACCTTTGTTACTTGAAAATGACAGCGTCAACATTGCATTTAACCTCACCCAAAGCTAGTTTTCTCCATTGAATAATGTTGTTGTTGTGCTATGAATTATGATGTTCCTATGCCACTGTTCGAGCCTGAGCCAAACTCCATATGATCTTGGCCTATCAAAAAAAAAACATTTGTATTATAGTAAGGCATTCATTTGGGCATTGTTAAGACATTCAACTCTTTTAAAACATTTTAATGACCCGTACCTTAACCGCATCATCTCTTTACTTTACCTATAAAATGCAATATAATCAATTACTTTGGTGAATTATCATCCAAATAAAATTAAAAAAGATCAATGTCAATAAAACAAATACAAAAAATCTAATAAAATCAGAAATAATGAGTGGTAATCATATTTTGACCCTATAAACAAAAATTTCAAAAATTTCAAATTATTCAATACTAATGATTTTCTCAGCATACAATAATAAGTACCGCTCCTTAAGAAAAATCAGCACTAAGTGTAATTAAAAAAATAAAAATAATTGGTACTATTATATATGAAATTAATAGCACTTGCAACATAATTTGTGCTATTAGAAATCGTGATTTAACCCTTTAGAAAGAAAAAAAAATCATGATTTAATTCCTATTAATTGACTTTCATTCAAATGGATTTGGTGAGATTCAAAAACAAGAGAATTAATTTCCATTTATTTAATTGATCTTTGACTTCTTATAAAATGAGATATTCAACCAACATAGTGTGACACAAGCAGTAGTTATTTGACTCATTAACCGATTGGTAGGGTATAATTCTTGACTGGTGCGTATGGAAAAACATTTGATAAAAGATCTTAAATTGATCTCCGAAGTTGTGTGTGAAAAATACCTTTGATTTACACAATAAAAAAAAGAGGTATTCAGGTTCAATTCATTCTATCATGATTAAGTTTCAACATGCAATTGCCCTTTTTCTTTATCACTCTCATTATTTGATTGTTTCATTGAACATCTTCTGTTATTTGACAAATCAACATTTGACTAAATTGGTACTATTAATAACTCTAGATCATTAAATTTCAACAATTTTTTATACAATTTATTTGGGGGGCCTCACAAAAGTGAAGATAGAGAGGGTGCTTTCATAGCCACCCTTCTCAAAAAGCACCATATTTATTTGCACCATATTTATTTGCTCCACATTGGGGGTGCTTATTTAGTATGGTGCTATATAGGCGAAGCACCCACCCATTGTATTGTGGATAGTCTTAGAGATAAAAGAGTACTAAAAACTATATTTATATTTACCTATCTCCAAGGATACTAGCAGAGCTCGAAACTCGGGATCTCAAAATTCAAAGTTTGTCCTTCTACTACTAGATTAAACCCGCAAGTTGGAAAATTGTTGTGAACTAAAAAATGGATTTTTATTTCAACTAATCATGACAAATTAAATATCCCTTATACCTAAACCATCTCTCATCTTGATTAACATCCCTCCATTTAAATGTGAGACTCTCTGCATTTATGATTTGGTAACAAAGCCAAATAAAATTAGATAAAGACATATCATGGTAAAAAAAAAAAGTGGGTTGGTGGTGATTTAATGGAAGGTGGTTTATGTTCCTTTCTTTCATGAGAAGTTACGAAATAAATTAGAAGATGAAAGAAGATAAAAAATAATTTGAACATGAGAGAAATGATAAGGAAAAAAGGAGTTTGTGCTTTTCTTCGAGCGTATAAGGAATAGAGTGAATTGCCGATAATTTTACTGGTTCGATTAAGGAGTTGGAAATTTTTGAGTAAATATTTAGCCAAAGAATTAGACTAACTAAAGAAACACCACATTTTGTCAACTCAACATACACGCATGCTTTTTTTCATTTTCAAATTTCACCAAAGAATAAAAGTGAAGGAAATTGAAATAGTTGAGGTTGAATAACAAAATATAGCATAAAAGAAATGTTATCCAATAACTAAATTTTAAGATAAAAAAAAAAAATTAAACAAGTGACAACCGAAAACTAACAAAATAAATTATCATTATGTTGACATAATGTTGGGATTTTTGGGTGAGTCTTCACCGGGTTGGATGATCGTATTAGGTCAATTGCAACCATACAAGTGAGATTGACACCACATCTTCACATAAAACATTAAGGCATTAGGTATTTTGGTCATCTCACTTATATGTTGTTCAAAATCTACTCTTTCATCCAATGTATAATGTTAACTCACATTTGACACATTAAAATTTTCTGTTTTTTTTAGACAAAAATAATTTTCTTAATAGAAAATTATTTACCCGTGCTTGGCACGGGCTCCATACTAGTAACATTCGATGATGACTTTTTCTAGGCCAATGTTATTGGAAATAATCATCTCTTGATGTAGTATCTTATTTAATTACCCAGTTTGTTTGTGAATACTCATTAAAATAGAACTACTCTAATGCAATAGAAACTATATTATATACGACAACATATAAAGTAAATACATGATTTTTTTGGGGTTGATTTTTCATTATTTCAGTTATACCCTTAAACAAGTTTGTCTTTAAGAATGCTATATTGATGTTTTTAAAAAATATTTTTTTCTTACATTTGTTATATTGTTCGTAAAAGATAAACGTACATTGTTACTATTTAAAAGTAACAAATATCTTTGCATATAATTTTAACTCCGATCATAACGTTCTACCGAACAATTTAAATTTTTTATTAGTTGAGTTAGGATTTGTGAACTCTTGAGTGGATTTACTAAAAATATATCAAATAATATTAGATTTGAAAAAAATATATATATCAAAAACTCTTGAGTGGATTTTGTTTTTTGTTTTAGGGAAATATTTGAGGGGAAAATAAACAAACATTTGAAGGAGGATTTATTTAGGGGGGTGTATTTGAAAGATTTTAAGAGATAATTTTGTCAAAAAAAAATCCTGAAGCTTTTAAAAGATTTTGTGAGATTATATTGATTTTGTTGAATTTTAAAAGACTTTTTTTAAATGACTCTTTACAATCAGGATTTTGAAAATGAGTTTATTATAGAGATTTTTTAAGATTTCAACGGACTTTACAAGATTTTAGAATTTGAAAGGATTGTATGAATTTTTAAGAAAATTTCAAAATGAACGGTGGTGGATGAAAAAAGATTATAAACTTATAATATGAAATTGACTAATAACAAAACATGCACAATAATCCTAAGGTATCTAGCAACAACAAAATAATCTGCTAAAAAAACAAATAATGTTAATAAATTTAGAAGAAAAAGATGGCTTGAAAAAACCTAAAAATCTGGAACATGAACAAACTTTTTTGGTTACAGGAACATGAACATATGAGAAGCAGCAATATAATGATAATAAATATGTAACCCACACAAGGACAATATTTATTTTACTAGAACATGAACAACAACGTCCAATAAACAACTTCCGTATAAAAAAATAAAAAAAAGACACAACGATATGAAGAGTTATAATGTAGTGTGAAGAAGGAATAATATCATTTTTTTTCTTCAAAATATAGAAAAGGAATAATATCAAAAGAGGGGCTTATGAATAATAACTAGAAGAGTGTATGAGAGTGGTATCAGACAAGAAATGTCATGACCCTGCTAAAAAAATTATGAAAGTCTCGTAAAGTCTCATGGTTTTCTGTGAGATTGTTGAATAAGTATGTTATGTGTATTTTCAACTAAAAAGTCTCATGAAATCCATTCATCAAAAGAATCTATTAAAATCTACATGCTTTTCAATACCAAGAGACATTTTATAAGTCTAGGGAAATCTCATTTGAATACCACCAGATTTCGTTGCCTTCAATAAACAATCTTGATTGTCTTAATTGAATACCACAAGATTTATTTATATTCTATAAAATTTTTGATTGAATACCACAATACTTTTTTATTTTTAAATTGTCTTTTAAAATCTCAATTCAATACACCCTCCTTAGTATATAAATATAAGAACTAGGTTAAAAAACAACATTGGAGAAAACATATAAGAGGACTGCTAGGGGCAGTCGCTCCAATAGGCGCTTTTGGATACTTCCTCAGCAATTGGTCCACGCCACTGTTATCAAAAATTAAAGAAACTGGCAACTGCCTATGTTTGTTAAAAAAAATTTAAAAAAAATCATAATTCTTCTAAATCGCGCTTTCGTCTCCGCACAACGTTTTCATCAAGCCTCCAAATCAGGCTTTTAGTGGTAAGGCCTTGTTTGTTGTAAAGCTCACATAAATCATATGAAAGTG
>Ga0228711_1011042_pt1 | contig 11645 bp, 5 predicted proteins | sample MedpolnodulmetaG_2_FD_177996 | JGI IMG/M metagenome (GOLD analysis project Ga0228711, IMG submission 177996) | Root nodule microbial communities from Medicago polymorpha collected in Santa Monica, California, United States - brown nodules | ecosystem: Host-associated > Plants > Roots > Nodule...
TTCCATTGATTCTTCTATCTCTATCCGTCCAATTAATTTGTTTCTTAGATCTCTTATAATTTTTTTTGAATAAAATAAAAAATCAAGACGAAGACTTAATTAATTATTCTACAGATCTATTCAATTCCGGCAATTTTCTTCTTCAGTGCATCAATATCTATAGCTAGTTCCTTTCTGCTAGACTGTACAGAGAAACAATTGTATCATTTATGAGAAATATATTGTTTATGCCTTAAGGCATGTGGATCAGCAACAAGAAAAAAACAATGGATTTGATTCTGATTGAAAAAAGAGGATATCCAATGCAAGAAAGTTCACAAACATTCTTATATGATCTGTCATTGAATTCATTGACAATCTTTAGAATTTCTTCAATGGACGGATAATTAATTAAGTCTCAACAAAGAAACAAATAATTAATTGGACGGATAGAGATAGAAGAAACAATGGAATAGGGGAAAAGAACCACACTGACGGCGAGAGGTTCGCCGGTATGAGAAAAATGAAGGATGAGGTGATGGAAGCGAGGAAGAAGAGGGGAAGAGATGAGACAAGATTGTGTGTGAACAAATGTAAATGTTCTCAATTTTCTTTTTAACAAATAAGATCCATTGATTAAATCCAACGGTATTTCCTTCGTGCTCCACCGGTGAGGGACTTAATTGACCCCTCACCCTAGAATCCACCGTATCTTGTATATATGAAATATAAATTTGTGAGAATATGAATTTTTTTTATTTGTATTTTCAAATAAACCAATCAACCAAACCGATCCAAACCAAACCGATTTGTTTGATTCAGTTCCTTTTTTGAAAAAGATTGAAAACCGAATCAATGAAGATTTTATCGATTCAGACATTTTTTTGACTGAAAACCGGTCCAAACCGAACTGTTAGACCCCTATTTATGGGTACAAGTTAGCATAACCCAATAAAAATATATTTAAAAAAAGAGTAATAAATACATATAAATATTTATATATATTTTTAGGTACAATATATTATAATATCTCCATTCTTTTTAATTGTTATAAGAAATTATCATTTTTCTATAATAAATCAATAATTTTATTCATTTAATATCTTTTTATTTTTGTCAAGTAGCCTAGTGAAAAGTGGTTAGAGCTCACACAATTTAATTGTGAAGAAGTGGACTGTCGGGTTGCATATAAAATATGCAATATCCTACTAAGCCCACAGGATTATTCATTTCATCTCTTATTTTAAGTATTTCTCTTTTCCAAAATAAATATGATCAAACAAACACGGTTGATAATCAAATAATTGAGCTTTGTCAAAAAAAACGTTGATGGAGTAATTAGGAAGGGATACCATACCACCAGTGGTTTGGCTTAACTTGTCATTTGATCGAGAAGAGGTGGCAAAAATAAGCTCTAATGAGCTTTTTTGTAAGGTAATGGAATGGCTCGCAAAGTGGTGGGTGACTTATCTTTTCTGGACTCATCACCTTTCGCTAAGCTATTGGACACTTGTGTTAAATCAGAGTCTGTTTTTGATGCGCGTCGTGTTCATGCTCGAATCATTAAGACGCAATTTTCCTCTGAAATCTTCATTCAGAACAGGCTCGTTGATGTTTATGGCAAATGCGGTTTTTTGGAGGATGCACGCAAGGTGTTCGATCATATGCCACAGAGGAATACTTTCAGTTGGAACCCAGTTTTAAGCGCGTTGACGAAGTGCGGTGCTCTTGATGAAGCTTTGAACTTGTTTAAGTGTATGCCTGAGCGTGATCAGTGTTCTTGGAATGCTATGGTGTCCGGTTTTGCTCAACGGGATCGGTTTGAGGAAGCATTGAGATTTGTTGTTGATATGCATCGTGAGGATTTTGTGCTTAATGAGTATTCGTTTGGCAGTGCTCTTAGTGCTTGTGCAGGGTTGATGGATTTGAATATTGGTGTTCAAATCCATGGTTTGATAGCGAAGTCTCGTTACTCGTTTGATGTTTACATGGGTTCTGCTCTTGTTGATATGTACTCCAAATGTGGGGTGGTGGCTAGTGCTCAAAGGGCTTTTGATGATATGGATGTGAGGAACATAGTTTCGTGGAATAGTTTGATTACATGCTATGAGCAAAATGGTCCTGCGGGAAAAGCTCTCGAGGTTTTTGTAAGAATGATGAATTATGGGATTGAGCCTGATGAGATTACTTTGGCCAGTGTGGTCAGTGCTTGTGCAAGCTTATCAGCAATTAGGGAAGGTTTGCAAATTCACGCGCGTGTTATGAAACAGGATAAATACAGGAACGACCTTGTGTTAGGCAATGCTTTGGTTGATATGTATGCAAAATGCAGGAGAGTTAATGAAGCTCGATTGGTTTTCGATAGGATGCCGCTTAGGGATGTGGTATCCGAAACCTCCATGGTTAGTGGATATGCAAAGGCGTCAAGTGTGAAAGCTGCAAGACTGATGTTTTCAAACATGATGGAGAGGAATGTGGTGTCGTGGAATGCGCTTATTGCAGGTTATACGCAGAATGGAGAAAACGAAGAGGCTGTTAGATTATTCCTCCTCCTAAAAAGGGAATCCATCTGGCCAACACATTACACCTTTGGCAATCTACTTAATGCATGTGCAAATCTTGCTGATTTGAAGCTTGGAAGACAGGCTCATACTCACATTTTGAAGCATGGATTTTGGTTTAAGTCCGGGGAAGATTCTGATATTTTTGTAGGGAATTCTCTTATTGACATGTACATGAAATGTGGATTAGTTGAAGATGGACGCTTGGTTTTTGAGCGCATGTTAGAAAGGGATAGCGTCTCGTGGAATGCTATGATAGTTGGATATGCACAAAATGGTTACGGTACCGAGGCCCTTGAAATTTTCAGGAAAATGCTGGTATCTGGAGAGAGACCAGATCATGTTACCATGATAGGAGTTCTGTCTGCGTGTAGTCATGCAGGACTTGTTGAAGAAGGGCGCCGTTACTTCCAATCAATGACGACCGAGCATGGTTTAGTACCTATAAAGGACCATTATACATGCATGGTTGATTTACTTGGTCGGGCCGGTTGCCTTGACGAAGCAAACAATTTGATACAGACAATGCCAATGGAGCCTGATGCTGTTGTTTGGGGATCATTACTTGCTGCTTGTAAGGTTCATGGAAACATTACATTAGGGAAGTATGTAGCAGAAAGGCTCTTAGAGATTGATCCCTTGAACTCTGGACCTTACGTTCTTCTTTCAAATATGTATGCTGAGCTTGGTAGATGGAAAGATGTGGTTAGAGTCCGGAAACGGATGAGGCAAATGGGAGTAATTAAGCAACCTGGTTGCAGCTGGATTTCAATTCAGAGTCATCTACATGTTTTCATGGTAAAAGATAAAAGACACCCTCATAAAAAGGACATCTATTTAATTCTGAAAATTCTCACAGAACAGATGAAGCGAGTTGGCTATGTGCCAGAAGCCGATGATGACGAGCCTTATGAGGAGGAAAGCGACTCTGAACTTATCTTACACAGTGAAATGGAAATGGCAGTAGATGCTGCAGTTGGATAAAAAATTTACGTTTTTTTTTGGCTCATAGCTCAAGTGTCCTTCAAAGAAAGTAGAAAGATCTGATATCAAGCTTTCTTTTCTTAGACTTTGAGAAAAGGCTAGATATCTGAGATGCTACAGAGTCTTGAACATACTCCTCAATTTGTTGTTACTACTGGCTTCAATGCAAAAGAGGTAGATTTTAGATACTCTCAATCTGCCAATTTTCTTGCAGTTAAACACAACATTTGATTGGTTTTGACCAGATGCTCAGTTTGATTGCCAGAAAGATGAGTTCAAAATGTTTAACCGCCACTTCTACAGAGTGAACATATCATGTATATCACGTGGAGACGTACAATGAAAAGGAATAACAGGGATATATGAGCAGAGAATATTCTCAGTATGTTTCCTAATTGCTTCAATGTTTTTTTTTATAGGCAAATGTTAGTAAGTTGGTGGTTATGTTAATTTCTGGAGTTTGAACCCTGAATCTCCTTATTCTTTTGAAGAAGCTAAACTAGCCCACCTAAATTGGCATCGGGAAGAATCAAACCTGAGACCTTGAGGAGGAGCACACTCCAAGATCTGAAGCCAACACCACCACCTTAGCCCACTAATTGTTTCATTATGATGCTAATCTTTAGTTCGCTTTATTCTACCATTTGTATTTTATGCCTGGAGTGTTGATTGTAATCGAAACTAGGCTTCCCACTGAGCAAGCCTGTGACAAGATCTTCTTTATTGTTACTGTACTAGTAGTGAGAACCCGTGCAACACACACGAAGAAATTCGTAGAACGAAATTTTATTTGATATGATTTACAATTTGTTCTGGTCAATTATTTTGCAGCAACAATGTTTAATAATAAATCACAGTATCATATTAAGCATATTTGTGATCTAACTAAGTAACCACATAAAACACAAACGTAATATATTATAATGATAGTACAATTTGTTGGCACTGATAAAACAAATAGTTTATATGTATATGTTTTGGCAGGTATTACATATCTTCTTTGGTTGTTGTCCGCAGAAAAATCCAAGACACGTGAACCCTCTTGAGAGTCACCATGGTTTTCAGAAGGTGGCACTCTGGGAGCATCTGTATCTGAGAATTACATAAGAAATGAATCTATAAACAAAGATGAAGCACACCATCACCCCAACATTCTTCCATCTACTACTCTCTCCTCCATACCCTTCTTCTTTAAGTACATCCTCTCCTTTCATCACACATGCCCCAAACATGTACTCTAAGCACTTCTTTGAGTTGGAGAACTCATTTATTAGAAACCCTTCAAATGGATACTTAAATAGGGACAAATAATGCATGAAAATCCAGTAGTTTGGAATTTCATGATTGGATATGAAGTAACCAGAGAACAAGAAAGAAGAACCAATGACACCGGCGATTATCGAATTTCCAACAATGAAATTAGGCACCAGAGCACTGAAACAGACCACAACCGAGTTTGCGGTATACAAAACCAACCATATTAGCAACAAAAAGTGCAAAAACGCCGTGAAATTTTTGTTGAGACCGATAATCCAGTAAAGTGGCACTGCGAATAAAATGGCTAGTATGAGTAGAAATGGCAAGTAAACTAGGCCATTAGCGATAGCATAAGATGAAACTCTGTAGCTTCCACTTGAAGTCTCCTTCATTAGAATCTCCCTTTCTTGCAGAAAAATTGGTAGAGCTTCAATGGCACTCGATATCAAAAACGTTAAAATGAAAGCAAATAGACCAACCTTTTGTTCTGCTCCCACTAGACCATCTTTGAGATTACCAAAGATAGATCCCAAAACCAGCCCTGAAATCAGCATCTGAATTGTCCTAAATGCAAAGAGCTCCTTTGTACGGAAAATATTTTTTGAGAACCTATGAGCTAGAATCATAGTTTCTCTCAATCTAGAATTAGCATAATCACAAGTGAAATCCATTCCTAGATTCATGTTTTCTATGTCAAATACCTTGGATTGTTGAAATAGCTGTTGCAGAGTAAACTTACCGCTTCTACTTTCACCTTGATCATTGCCTTTCTTTAGTAGAATTGTCCCTGGTAACCGTTTCCGTGGTTCAATCAGAACTTGCTGACTCTTTTGTTGTTCCTGAATAGTCTCAATGGATTCAATAGCAAACTCAACAACGTTAACATGAAGAGGAAGCTCTAAACCCATCAGCCTCAGATTCACATCCAACAAATCCACACTTCCATGATGTAACACACTGCCATTTGCCAACAACAGTATTGAATTGAACAGCTTCACTATCCTGAACCCGGGTTGATGAATACTTAGTATTATAGTTCTTCCCCTAGATTCAGCCATGACTTTCAACATATCAATTATTTGCAGAGCTGAGGTACTGTCAAGACCTGAAGTTGCTTCATCAAGAATCAACACTTTTGGATCATGTATGACTTCAACACCAATGGAAACACGGCGCCTCTCGCCACCGGATATTCCACGGACCCTGTCATCTCCATCTCCTACTCTAGTACTTGAAACATGACTAAGACCAAGCTCTTGAATCAGTGACTTAACCTTACAGCTTAGTTTTTCTGGAGAAAGATTTAACTTTAGTTTTGCGCTAAACATCATGGTTTCTTCAACTGTAAGCAAGGGGAAAAGGGTGTCTTTTTGTGTAACATACCCTGAGATTTTTCTGAACTGAGATTTATCTACATGCTCCTGGTTCACCAAAATAGAACCACCATTTTGTGGATTAACTCTACCAGCAAGAATCTCAAGCAATGATGATTTTCCTGCTCCACTTGGCCCAACAATTGCAAGAATTTCACATGGCTTGGCTATGCAATTAACATCCTTGAGGACATGCTTAACTCCACCACCTTGCCTTTGTTCAGCTTTTGCTTCATCTTCTGGTTTCTCACCATCAGGTTTTGGAGGTTTGTTGAAAATTTTAGAAGGTTGTTTTGATGTGATCTTGTAGTTGATGCCTATTGCCTCAATCTCACACCATTGTTTCTTCATTGAATTGCTTCTTGTTTTGTTTCTTTACAATGTGTATCTCTCTTTTTCTTCTACTTGTTTCTTATTATCAAATGCAAAGATACTGAGGTCCTCTAACTTGTGTATACACAGTTCATTCACGTGCATTTGCTGTTGCTATTTCTTTATCAAATTGACATAAAAAATAGAACAACTCAAATATAATATAATAGTTCACGTTAGAGAGTTACTGTATTTGTTTGTCTGGTCAACATAAGAGAGTTTTATTAATCCTTCCTTCTCAATGCCACCTTGATTACTGTGATTAGTTCTAAACTGTGTGAGGGGTCCAAAATCCAGCTACATAATCCAGTAACAAACGTGTCTTTATTAGCACATTGTCACGAGGTAAAACATGGTACTAGACTACTAGTATCTGACTATCTGCACTCACTTTCATAATCAGTAATCATATTAACATCTTTCTCGAACTATAAACTAATGGCATAGCAATTCATTCATTCGTAGGAAACTAGCAGTACGAAACCTAAGGCTTTGCCTGTTTCTAAGTAGTGTACTTCTTGTTTGTTTTCATCCCTACCTGGCTACCTCTTTTCTTAATTGTCCTTTTCAAATTATAAGATTACAACAATAACAAACAAATCTTATCCAACTAAGTGGGGTCGACTACATGAATTAAATTATGCGATAATGTTCTATCATAAACCATATTTGAAAATAAAATTATCTTAACTATATTTTAAGAGAAACTAATACAATAGAAAAATGAACTATCATAGATATACATAATGGGTGACAAAAAAAAACATGGGTGACAAAATAGGCCAACCCACTCTACCTCAAATTTGCCTAAAACGGAATGAAACAGACTGTATAAAAAAAGTGAATCGAAAATCTCAACTCTGATGGATTTCCGATTCACTAAAGTTTGCAACCCTTGACTATGTAATTAGATTTGAATTAATTTATCACATCTGCAATTCAAGATACACAAAAAGTCATTTGTATTTACCACAAGGATGGTTACTTTGTTGATATAGATATTATAGCGTAGAAAGCAAGATATCCATATCCAAGGCCTTAGACACATATGCCAAAGACAGACTTCAATCTCTGTCTGTGAGGAAGAGTGATAGACTGATGGTGTCCATAAAAAGGTTAATAATGCATGTTATGAGTAGATGTTTTTTTGCCTTCACGTAGTAATTAAAGTTTCTTTCTCACTATCAAACAAAACTCAACTAATAATCCACGTAACCGTGATGATATTGACACGCGTGTGGTTTTCTTTTCTGGCTATGGTTTTCTTTCCAGGATGAGGATTAATAAGGTTTCAAATGCCATTGCCAACTACATTATTGTATAAGTGCCGGCTAAAAGTGACCTACCAACTACTTCATGACGAGGGAGAGCACATAAACTTTATCGGTTACTGAATCGTTAATGGTGGCTTATCACCTTATATTAAGCCAAAACTTGTCGACTCTTTTTGGTTTGTTGTTTACGTAAATACAATCTACATGAGTTGATTAATTTAATTATGAATATGGCATGGAGTTAGAGAGAATATCGAGAGCAACAACGCGCTTCAAAGATACAAAATTTACAAGAGACTTTAACATCACATCTTCATCCAAAATTTCAAAATATAGGACATATGAAACAAAGGAAATTCAAATAAAGCATTAGAATTTCAACTATTTCACATGTCTCTACTTCATATATGTCCTCTTTATCATATATATGTCTCTACTTCATTTTTTCTTTTACGAAACAACCTTGTGTCATTTCATTTATACAACAATAATATATGAACATCTCATATTCTCTAACATTCATTCAACAATCTCTTTTGGTTTCTATCTCTCTTCCACATTATACTCTCATTCTCTTTTTCCCTCCAAACATTTTCCTATCAATAATGGAAGCAATATACAAGCGGCTAAATAATCAAAATTATGGAAACTTGGCATAAAAGAAAAGAGATTGTCTTAGGTCAGATATGAGTTTTCATGTAGCTTGTCTCCGTGCAAAACTAACCATAGTAGTTTTTGTGCATGAGCCATAATAACTACAATTATTCAACTACTATATTTAAACGCATAATAATTTTTTGTACTCATCCAACACTTTATTTTTCTTTTTATCTATCACTTTCTATCATGCCAACAACCCATGACATCACTCTTTATTTCTCTCTCAAGGTTTAGACACAGTATAGATGTCCACTAAATATTTTCAATAATAGGGATACCTCATAAATAGGGATACCCATTTGACACCCCACTATTTATGATGGTTGATGGCAGTCGGTCTTCGACAGAGCTCCAGTGGCGGTGACTCACAATGGTCGGCCACACCTCCTACCACCATTAATTTTATTAATTTATAAATAAATAATTTTTGAAATTTTGAATTTTTAAAAATAATAAATTGTCTGTAAGCTCTCTCATGGATGATATGTTAAATAATTTTTTTGGGGTATCAAATGGGTGTCACTCTGTCCACCAAAAATTACCCAAAACCAAATTCAAAAATATCTTCCATATGAGAGATTGTAGTATATGTTTGGTTTCGATTTTGGAGGGGTTAAAATTAATTCTAGAGGTTGTATAATTGATTTTAATTATAGGATTGATTCAACTTGAAGTTAGAATTTTTAACTTTTAACTTCTACAATTGATTTTAGACTTAAATTTATTGTTCAATCCACTTTTATATAAATACATTCAAAATTACTTTACGTTGAGCTAGGGATGACAAAAAAAACCGCATCATCAGATATACGTTGATAAAATCTGTTACAACTTACAAACATGGAGCAAATACTCTAATGAATATCTACGGGTGAAATAAACAAATATTTCAACCACCCGTTTACTTAATGGATATATATACAAAATTAATAATACGTGTGCCTGCGGGTATCCGTTAATAAATTAAGAAAACTACTTAAATATCTTTAGTTAAATATAAAAGTTGGTTTTCAAATTTAATAAAAAAAAAACCTAGAGACACTCTTCTTCTCCTTCAGACCTCTCAACTGAGACTCGGATTTTTCTATGTTTTTGATGAATCGTGATGAACTTTGTTTTGGTTAGGAAAGTATGGGTATTATTGTGTTGGAATTTTATTTTATTTTGGTAACAAGAAGGAAATGAATGTGAACTTTGATTATTAAATTGAGAGTTAAATAAATGCGATGAACTTTTGCTGTTAAATTTTAGGTAATTACTAACAAAAAAAGATTATTATTATTATTATTATTATTATTTTACAAAAATCCATTTAAAAAAAATGTTATTCATGGATATCCATAATCATCCGCAAATAACTTAAAATATGTGGATTACCCTCCTAGCAGATACTCACGGATATAAGATGGACACGACACCAGAATATCATATTTATCCATCAAAACAGACACAAATTTCATATTATCTATGCCCATGAATAACCACCGACATACCTACATTCAACTAAAATCAATTTTATAAAATCATTTGATTCAAGCCTATTTTAAACATTCCGTGGGATACATCTGCATAATTGAAAACATATTTAAGCCTATTTTATTTCTATTTTGCACCCTTCACTTTGAAAGAGTTGATTTGAAAAACTAGGATAAAATGGGGTGAAAATACCCTTTTGTATGTTACTTAATGATTCAATTCAGATGTGTGAAAGTAAATTGGTGCGAAACATGAGAACATTTTATTTTTGCTAATAAAACACGAGACCACTTGCTTGCGCATAAAATAAAACACATTAATCGCTATGTCATGACTCATGATATAATCAGGCTCCAAATGTCTTAATACTTATTCTTCCTAAGTTAATAACCTAAGTATGACAACAATTTAATGTTAAATAATGTATATTATCAATAAAGCTAACTTGAGTTGTTAGCGATATTGGCCGTCTCTTTGTATGGATTAGGACATTGGGTCTGCTTTCTTGAGATGGCAGTCTACGTACCGCAGTCTTTTCTTCCATCAAATCCATTTTTGTGAATAATTAACAACCAATCAAAAATCTCTATATATAGTGACAAAAATAATTGTAGTGAGTGCCAAAGTTTACAACTAACAAATTCAATTAAAATATATCCTTAAATGGGAGATATTGTCAAGCTTCCTCCTGGGTTTGTCTTCTCTCCAACAGATGAAGAACTTATCCTTCACTTTCTCTATTCTAAGGCTTCTCTTGTTCAATCTCATCCAAACTTCATCCCTGACCTAGATCCGTCTCTACTTCTTCCTTGGGAATTAAATGGTACTCCATATATTTGTTTAATATTTTTCGTTGTTGTTTTAAGATTACTTACACATACACACAGCTAGGTAAAGATTAAGCGACATAATTAACTTAACTATACATATGTCCAATGCATGAATATTTGATGAATAAACTTCATATTTAACATACAGATAAGGCATTGTGCGGTGGAAATGATGAATACTATTTCTTCGCCAAAGTGAAGGAAAATAAATCCAGTACTGAAAATGGATATTGGGAGGAAATTGGTGTGACAGAACCAATATTTTCAGGCACTGACCAGAAAGTGGGAATGAAGAAGTACCTATTATTCCACATTGGCGAATTAACACAAAGTTCTGAAACAAGTTGGGTAATGCAAGAATATCATATTTGCTCCACTGGATTTGATCAAAGTACTGTTTCATATCATGGTGATAAAGTGGTAAGTTACATTATTTATTTGTCAATAAGCTAATTAAAAATTATTTTCTCCCTAGTAGCTATTTAGTTTAATTTAATCATGCATGGCATGACAGGGTGAAAATTGGAGCGAGTGGGTTTTATGCAGAGTCTATGAAATTGACAAGAACATGTATCCTCAACAAGGTGTGAATTACTGCAACAGCGATGATGATGACAGTGGAACTGATCTTTCATGGCAAGACCAAGTTTTTCTGTCTTTGGAGTTGGAAGATGACATGGAAGGAATTGAGCACAACTATATATAACATTAGGATTTGAGCACAACTATATATATGTACTTTCTTTGGTTTGCACGTTATTATGATGGTAATAAAAATGCTTGTCACCAGCAAAGTGATTACCTATTGTTTCAAAAGCCAGGGAGGGTGAATTTGCAGGATGGAAACTTTTTTTTTTTTTTTTTTTTTAAAAGGTTGGA
>Ga0228711_1011043_pt1 | contig 11643 bp, 2 predicted proteins | sample MedpolnodulmetaG_2_FD_177996 | JGI IMG/M metagenome (GOLD analysis project Ga0228711, IMG submission 177996) | Root nodule microbial communities from Medicago polymorpha collected in Santa Monica, California, United States - brown nodules | ecosystem: Host-associated > Plants > Roots > Nodule...
TAATAGTATTATTTTTATTTTTTTTTTCTTTTTTTTTTTTTTCTTTCCCTTTTTTTTTTTTTTTTTTTTTTTTTTTAACGTTAGTTTGACATGATGGACCAAATTCTACGGTTTCTAATTTTGGAATCCAAAAAAACAAAAAAAAACTTGGAGGGACTAAGGGTCTGGTTGATGGTCAGAATAGGGAAATAGGATATGATACATTAATCATATCCTGCTTAAATCTCATGTTTGATGCACCAAAAAGATAGGATAAAATAAATCATTTTCCTATTCTATCCTAACTTTCCTTTGTAATTTATATCCTGAGTATAAGCTGGGTTATAAATTATCCTGATGGGATTAGAAGATCATTTCTTATTTATTATCTTGAAATTCTGTCATTTTTAAAATATTGTCATTTTTAAAATAATGATAGCATGTATTTTCTATTATAATTAATAACTTGCTATTTTTACAATATTTAATTAATTATGAGAGCAATTTTTTCATTTAATTATAATGATATCTTGTTTGTTATCATGTGTGCATCAAACACATGATATGATTACTGTTTATCATGTCCTTATCATATCTTATCTCTATCCAGCTTTGTATCATATCATGCTTCTATCCTATCATGACCATCAAACAGACCACTACAAAATATGCGGTGTTTGGCCATGATCAAATGCATTTTTAAACTTCTAAATAACTACTAAAATAAAAGAGAATAAAAGAGGAGTGTTAAGAAGAGTCGTTTTAACAATTTTTTTATGATAGTTGTTCTAATGTTTACTCTTTTTCTTTTTTGGTAGGTATAGCTAACACCGACTTTTTTAAGAGTTTGAGATTTAGATTGTCCGATCAAGATCCAACCATTATAAATATATCAACTACGTGAATGCATCAAAATGATAATTACAAGCAACCTATAAGTTTGGACACATACATGTGAGATTGGATCTCGTTGCCATGGCCAATTTGAATCTAGCAACAAAAAAAATCATTCTATATTTGGAACAGTTTTCGCATGGCTATTTTATTTTAATTTTTAATTTTTAGTTTTGACTTTTCTATTTTTAAATGGAGTCGTGATAATATAGGGTTAGGTTGTCAGATAAATGAATTAAATATGCTAATAATTATTTCAATCACTGTTTGAACTCAAGTCTTTTCAAACAAATTCTTCGTGTATATTTTTTTAGAGGAATTTCTTATGTGTATACGTTACCTAGATATAAAATACAATAAATTAAAAATTGATTGAAATCCATGTCTATATTCATACACGAGGTAATTCTATTCTATGTATGTTCGAAATGGACAGAACAACAAGGATGTGATCTTTGCTTGAAGATTTACTTTTTGTAACGAATTTATCAGCAACAAAGACAAAATGCCACTGCCAAGTATCTATTACACATGCTACTTTGTCTAGGTTGACTTGTCAACAAAAGTAAATTGAAATTTTAAGCCACTTGTTGCCTAAGAGTGATCAATATTCTGCAGTATTCTGAGGGGTTTTGAACAGTAAGTATGAGGTTTTATATTTGACACTTTCAACTTTATAGCATCAGATGTTGTTAACCTTCAAACGAGTTTTTATAGGATTGAGTCGAATCCAACCTAAATTCTAAGATTCTCGTGTTGTTAGATGTGTTGGAAGTAAGATTCAAGTTCATTTAACATAAGATTAGAGTCAGATTAAGAAGAATAGCATGAAATTGAACCAACGCTAACCATGAAAGTGGATATTTAAAGTTGTGCTCGAATCTTATGTTAAAAAGTTGTGCTTGAATCCCACCCGAAATGTTTAGACACTTTTGTGAATAAGATCCAAATTGATTTGTTAGAAACATCATTAAATTTTATTGCACTATTCGTCAATAAAAAAAGTACATAATATTTTTACCACATAAAAAAATTATGAAACATGATGTTTGAACCTCTAATGTATATGTCACGTCACTCGTGTAACACACGGACACGGGTAGATAACGTAGTACTTCAAGTGCATCATTAGTGCACTTTTTTCACGTGTTTAATAAATAATTGATACTACAAGTAAAATCAATCTTTTCTATAAAACAAGTTGAAAAAAAACCTCAAATTTTTGCTATATATACTTGTGGTTTGTGGGCTAAAGTTTCATATGCCAATAACTTCTAGCTAGCTAGAGCTATATACAATACCATAGCTATTGGTTTTAATTTATCATCTTATTTCAATGTCTTCAACAAAATTTGCCAAAATCCACACAATGGAAATAGATGAATCCATTGAAGAACAAGATCAACTTAGCCAAGAAAACAAGAAACTAATTCTTTCTCTTCCAAGAGAGAAAGGTTGGAGAACACCTTATATTTATCTATTCCAAGGATTTTGGTGCCAACCAGCTGAAATCCAAGCCATAACCACTTTCCAAAAGCATTTCCAAGCTAAAGAAAGTGATGTTTTTGTTGCAACCGTACCAAAATCAGGCACAACTTGGTTAAAAGCTCTTACCTATGCCATTGTGAATCGCCAAAACCATATTATTTCATCCAAAAACCATCCTTTGCTTAGTTTCAATCCACATGATCTTGTTCCTTTCATTGAGTATACGGTTTATGGTAAGCATGACAAAATTCCTGATTTGTCCAAAATTCATGAGCCTAGACTTTTTGGTACACATATTCCTTTTGACTCATTGTCCAATTCAATCAAAGGTTCCAATTGCAAGATAGTTTATATTTGTAGGAACCCTTTTGATACTTTCATCTCTTCTTGGACTTTTGCCAACAAAATTAAGCCACCTTCTTTGCCTACATTGAATTTAGAGGAAGCTTTTGAACTGTATTGTAATGGTTCAGTTGGGTTTGGTCCATTTTGGAATCACATGTTAGGTTATTGGAATGAGAGCAAAGAGAGACCACAAAATGTTCTTTTTTTGAAGTATGAGGACATGAAAGAAGATTTAAAATTTCAATTGAAAAAATTGGCTGAGTTTTTGAATTGTCCTTTTACATTGGAGGAGGAAAATGAGGGTGTGATTGAAAATATAATAAAGTTGTGTAGTTTTGAGAAAATGAAGGGGTTGGAGATAAACAAGACAGGAACATTTGGAAGGAACTTTGAGAATAAGTTCTTGTTTAGAAAAGGTGAAGTTGGTGATTGGAGTAATTATCTTTCACCTTCAATGGTTGAAAAATTGTCCAAAGTCATTGAAGAGAAGTTAGGTGGATCTGATCTCAATTTTAGAGTGAAATAGGGTTGCTTGAACTCTTATGTTTCTCTCCTAAACTATGAAGTCAACTCATCAATCTATGAAATAATGTTGATTAATAGTTAGTGAAGAATCAAAATATACAATTGTATTTGTATTATGTGTAACCCAATGCTATACAACTAATTGTATAGTAGTGGGCCTCATTATATACTATGTCATGTTGCTTTTAGCTATTTTATATGCAACAACCATGCATGAATTTCATAAATGGTGTTGCAAATGTTGTTATGGTGTTTCCTTTTCATAATAAATTATAAAAAGGTTTTAATTGTACCCTACTACTCTTGGACCACATGTTTAGGTTAATATATATACCTCAATTAAATTATTTCCAGCAAGAATCAGTTGTGTTTCTATATGAAGTTTCTCTAAAATATAAGGTATGCCTTTTGTTTTGTCCAGAAGTGGCTAGCTATCTCTTGTTATGTGGTCCTATGATAATTTGAAAAAAAAATAAAATAAGGATTAATGTTTTTGCAATAGTAATGAATACAATGAGATAATGATCGGGTGATTTGATTGTAGAAGTGGTTAGACTCCCACAATATAATAAATCAATTTTTTTTTTTTTTTTGTAGCAAGAAGTTTCTTTTTTCGAAAGGTAAACATAATGTGTGTGTATATATATATAATAAAAAGACATAAGAGAAAACTATGGGAAAATAAACAATACAACAAACGTCGGTACAAGCTGTACTCAGAACCAGTCAAAATAAAAGTAATTGTTAAAATAAAACTCCAAATCTCCTATCTCATATTAGGAAGGTAAAATCAAAGTTCAAATTCCGACTAAAAGAGGGGTCCACATTTCAGTATTCAACGATGACTTACATAGGATTAACTTGGATGGAAGGAACTTAAAATAATGAATATGAGAGGCCATTCAATTTTGGTTGTTGCTTAAATAAAATTTTACCTCGATACAATTGTTTATTGGAAAATTTTATAGTGAAGTCATAAAAATGACTTTTTTGGTGAAGTTAAATGGTCAATTATTAAGCCTTTGTATGTTTAATCTATGTCACGTCAGATTATATGACGTATTGTACATTTGTCCATAAGGTGTGTCATTATATCTTTACTTATTGGCATTATGTCCCTGATTAAATCAAAACTAAACATAGATTCGCATTTGTGCACTAAGATTAAAATTCCCCTTAATATTTTGTATGAAGACTGATTTGTAATAAGATAAGGTTTAGTTTTAAAGTGGTCCACCGGTAGGACACTAGCTGACATGACATCGACAATTATACTATTGGCTAAACAAAATAACTTTTTCTAAAAAAGTATGTTTTCTGACTGCACCGTGGAAGCCCCATGTTTATTTGTTTCTTATACAACCTTTTTACGAAAAAAAATTAAAAATCCTTAGAAGTTTGATGCGGATATGAAAGAATTAGTAGGTGAAATAGAGCACATATGGAATTTAATTAGTCTTAAGAAAAATGTTTAACATTTCTTCTTTGTGGCATTGTTGTTCCTTCTAGAACCTCCTAAACATATCAAAATCGATTGCCACGTTGTCTGTTTTAGGATACACATGCAACTCTTTCACCTTATTTCAATTTCAAAAATTAATTAGCTTCGTGATATTCTGACCAACCCCATTGACATTTTTGACATCCACTTGGGTGTTAGTCTCATTTCGGTTTGATGAATATATAACAGTGTAGCAGTTTTCTTAGTCTGCCTCTTCCTTTATTTGATGATACAATTGCTTCTGTGGTCGTGGTCGACAATCATGTTGAAAACAACTATCATACTCAATCATATATAGTATAATCACTTGAATCTAAGAGATGATAAAAATTTATATAGGGTTTTTAGTCATCTTTTAAGGTCAATTTAGAGTAAAAGTAGCTAATTTAATTGCATTTTAGTTGAGAATTCAAAAGAAAAGTCATGAAATGCAAGGACGGGAAAATATTCTTGAAGAGTCTTCAAAATCGTGGATGAGCCTAACACTACCCCAAAAAACCGGCTTGTGAGGTGAGGATTGCCCTCATTTATAAACACATTGTCAGGACATTTCTTATCCAATGTGTGACACTTTAACACACCCCTTCACGCCCAAGACCGAACATCTGGAGCGTGGACATAAATGGTGGGTGACCCGATAACGAAAACCTGATAACAGGTCGCCCAATGGATCTTAAAGGAGGCTCTGATACCATCTTAAAAATCATGGATGGGCCTAACACTACCCCCACAAAACCGGCTTGTGAGATGAGGATTTCCACCATTTATAAACACATTGTCCGGACATCTCTTATCCAATGTGGGACACTTTAACAAAGAGCACAAAATCCAAGAGAAAAATGCAAAGAATCAGCATCGCACTGCGTCATGAGATTATGAAGAAATTACTAGGTTAAGTCTCACACTGAATCGCGTTGTGGGCCATCAAAGTCACATCGCAAATTTAGAAAGGAAAAACGACAGAGTCAGCCTCGTCAGGGTTCACCTCACGAGATATTTTCTCATGTCGCGGGCTGACTTTCCCTAAAACTTTGGGAAATGCGCACCTATATAAACATGACCCTTAGGTTAGTTAGAAGACACCTTTGTCGAGCTGCAAATGGTGAAAGTAAGATTTAGGGCTATTCAGAGCGATTTAGAGCACTTATGGAGCGGAGGAATCATCATTAGTGATTCTTTTCTTACGTTTGTTTATTCATATATATAATTATATGTTTAGTATGAATAGCTAAACCTCTCTAGGTTGGGTCATGAAAGATGAGCTTCTTGTGATTGTTTGATTCATGTAACTTTAACTAATTGTGTGAATTTAGTTGATTTGCTTTTATCGTTTTACTAAAGTATATTAATGGTTAATTCTATTTATGTTTATATTATTATTATTATTATTATTATTATTATTATTATTATTATTATTATTATTATTATTCATAAATTGATCTGAAACAAAGGACTAATAACCCTAGCCTTGATATAATAACTAGTATAAATTGTTCAGTTATTGCTTAACATAGACATATTCTAAGGATAATTATGTACTTATTTTGACATGTTTAAACCTTCAAGAATCATAGATTTATCTAAGATATTAGGGAATAATGACCATTGAAGAGGGCTAGTTGACCAAGAGATTGACCTAGCTATTTTAATAAAAAAAAGTCTTAAAATCAAGCAGTCACTCAACGTTATATTCATAGTTTGCACTTACGTAAATAATTCAGAAAGTGAATATGACATGACCTAGTCTCTCTCTCTCTCTCTCTCTCTCTCTCTCTCTCTCTCTCTCTCTTTCTCTCTCTCTCTCTCAATAAAAATCAATCAATCAACTTGCGACGTGCCAACCCCCCAATTAATCACTCTAACTCTAATCACCATTGTGGTAGGTTAGTTGAAATTATGCACTCTCTGCAGACGCATACTTTATAAATTTTACTAATTGACGACAATATAATACACTTGATATTTTGTCCATCACTAAGCCACTCCAAGAATTTTCACGTTGTCTTCACTAATAATCATAGTTAAAAAAAACAAAAATTATACTTCATTGTAAGAGTATATTATGATTGAAGCCAAACCACTCCAAGAATATCCAAATATGGAAATCAAGCTAAAAACTTGTAGTACAACTTTCACGATGGCAAAAAGTTAAGCTCTTCAACCATCAACCTAATTTCATAACACAATTTACATCAATGTCAATCAACGCTCGTGTACTAATCAACACCTTCTGTAATTTCGATTGTATCAACACATCCTTAAATTAAAATTCCATAACCCAAATCAATTTTTCCAGCCCAATCATCATAGTAGAACTTGTGACTGCAACACTTTAACAATATCACCCTTATTTTCTAACATGGAATATCAAACCAAAAGCTCATATGATTGGATCAAACCAAAATCTCTCATACCACTTGTTGGAAAGTCCATCATAACACAATTTACATCAATACCAATCAACGCTCGTGTACTAATCAACACCTTGTGTAATTTCGATTGTATCAACCCATCCTTGAATTAAAATTCCACAACCCAAATTGATTTTTCCATCAATTTTTTCCAGCCCAATCTTCATAGTAGAACTTGTGACTGCAACACTTTAACAATATTACCCTTATTTTCTGACATGGAAGATCAAACCAAAAACTCATATGTTTGGATCAAACCAAAAGCTCTAATACCACTTCTTGGAAAGTCCAGAGGACGCTGGAGCAACAATGAGACCACATGCTCCAAGACCACAAGAGATGAAGATGCCACATCTCCATCCAAAACCTTAAAGCAATATATTTATGGGTCATTTCACTTATAAAGTGTTCAACCTCCACTTTTCTAAGCAATGTGAGACTTCTAACTCACACTATCTACGCAAAATATTTATCCGCCATAACAGAGACTGTTGAATCGAAGGTCATTGAAGGTAAGATTGTTCATTAGATCCGAATAAGATTCGTCTTTGTGGTTCTAAAGTTTCATCTTTTGGTGAGAATATTTGAGTGGACATCGTAGGAACTGTCTGATGCGATTTCTAATCTGATTGCAATGCAATTGTAGACGTGATTCAAAATCACACAACAATTGTGGAGGCTACCACAACAACAATGTTGTGTCCACAACTGTGATGTGGACCACAATTTGAAACCATGTTTAACTTATAGCCATCATAATCAATTGAATATGAAATCGATAATTGACTTGGTCAACTAACATACTCAAACTTATCATTGTCTGCAAAGTGTTGGGTCGTTGGGGTCAAGTGGTTAATGAGATCGAATTAAAAAAGGATTGTTTGTAAGAACACGAGTTTAAATTTTGGCTGTAATAATATTTGACAAGGTTTACTTAGATCTTGACGAAACTTCATGTCAATATGTTGTCTCCTACAATATTAAAATCAAAATCAAATCTCAAACACAAATAGCTTGAAATAATGATTATTTTAATATGAGCTCTCTCTTTCTTTGTTATCTTCATCAACGACTCCATCTTCTTCATCTCATCTTCCTTCTCTTTCTTTGAATTTTCGTAGTTCAAGCACACGCGCGCATACACATTTTTTCATTATCAATATCCTTTAGTGGAACCTTCAGTGTCATTGTCAATCTTCCGTAATGAGCCTAGTTCTTCGTCTGTTAATCTCTTTTCTGCAAATGTGATAAAGAATAGAAACTAAGATTCATTCGTTTTAGATTTCTTCAATCTCATTGTTTGTTTTAGGGTTTCATCCATCTCAATTGTCTATTCTAGGTTTTCATTTTTGTTTAATTAAAGTAAATATTTTAGTTTCCATTTTTAATCTAGGTTTAGTTATTATATTAGGTTTGTTAAATTTAAATGTCACATGAAATTAAAATACACATAAAATAATGACATAACCCACCTCAGTGAGTCATGTCAAAAGATTATTCAATGGATAAAGTTAAATGAAACTAAAAGGGTAGAATCTAATTCAAATAGATGAATTTTTTTTAGGACTAAAACCGGATTGAGACACCAAAATCAAGATTAATCCATAAATCAACTATTGGTGACATGATTCAGTCAAGTCTTTTTTTTATTAGAAGGGTGTGTTGAAAATCATGGAATCATAGGGAGAAAGATCATAGATGTAAGCAAGAGAGCAAGCATAAGAGTACTCATGTGGGAGATACTCACAGAGATCCATATTGGAATGAATAGATTTGATTAAAAGATGTGAAATGAATACATGTGTGGTCTTATTTATAGACCTCAATTATACTAACTAGTGTGATCAACTAACTAACTAGAGTGAGTAACTAACTCAAACTCTCTAACTAACTCTAACCACCTTAACTAACTTGACTTATCTTCCAAGTATTTTAACAGGGTGTGTTTGTTTCAAGGTAAGAAATTACATTTCTTGAATGATATTCTTAGGAGTAATATTTTAAGGAATAACTTTTCTACTGTTTGGTAAAAATTTAGATTTTCTGAGAATGTTTTAGAAACTATTTAATTAAAAAAATAAAAAAAATTAATGTGAGTGGAGGTGAGAATTTATAGCAAGTTTGTTTTATTCCCATAAAATGCTAGATTCCAATCATTTAAGCACCAGAATAACAATAGAAGAAATCATATCAAAATAATATTTCTGGGATTATAACATTCGAGGGAACAAATTTTCAAAACTTGAAACAAACATGCGAATATTGCATTTACAATCGCACATTCTCAGGAATCATATTACAAACCTTGAAACAAACATACCCCAAAATTTCAATATTCCAATGAATTTTTGACGCCCACTCTTAGAATTGATGGCCATCGTTCATCTTGATTATTTTAATTTGCAAAGGATAAATATTTACTTTAATTAATGAGTTTTTGCCAATAAGTGTCCTAAAAGCATTGTCTAATGAATTCAAGAAAAGAAAATTTGTCTTAAAAATACAAACTTAACACACAAAATCATAGCTACACAATTTCCAAGATAAAAGTTATTACTCCCTCCATCTCAAAATAATAGTCGTTTAAAATTTGTGCACAATTTTTAAGAAAATGATTAATTGTGTTGATTTCAATGATAAAATTAGTATCATTTACTAAAATATTCTTATTAATTGTAATTAGTGGAGTAGTTAAGTTGAATGGAATTTAATAAATAAATGTATAATTGTGAAAAAATAATAATAAATATTATATTGACATTCTAAAGTGACAATTATTTTGAGACAGAAAAAAAAATGTCAAAGAGACGATTGTTTTGAGACGGAAGTAGTACTTTTGAATGCTCAAATAATGCCCTAAGAATATTTGTTACTCCCTCATCCCAAATTGTATGTCGCTTTGAAAAAAATCTGTCCCAATTTATATATCGTTTTACAATACCAGTGAAACATTAATGTTATTTTTCTTAATATATCCTTAATTATTTATTGCTCAATCTTTTTTCAAATTTTTTCATTTATTTTTCTCATATCATTTATTAAGGAGTAATATCTTTTCCTCACGTAATATTAATTATACGTGTGAAATATCCAAATATCATACAATTTAAGACGGATGGAGTAGCATTTTTCTTAATTTTATCGTGCTTTCATTGTCGATAGGTGTGACGCTGGTTCAATGAACCTAGCTTATACTTTTTTGGAGTACGTTTAGTTATTCATTTTCAGGCTTTCGAGTTTCGAATAGCCGTTTTGATTCTGTCGGCAAATTGGATGGTACGTGTACCTAGCTGCAGCCTGCATGCATGTTGTATGTTTGACGGCAAATTATTGCAATGGATTATTATCAACAAATTATGACGCTTTTCCTTCCTACAACATGGTGAGAGAGGGTATAGGTAACAAAATAATAAAAAAATCAAATATTGACAAGAGGGATGTGTAAAGTTAGTGACATGAAATTGTTATAATCAGTCCAAAATTGTTTTTTCGTTTCTGTATAGGTATGATAAAACGGGATCAGCAGTAAGCAAAGTGGGGCAAGGCATGTCAACTAGAATTGTAGGGTTTATCAAATTAAATTCACCAATTAATTTATTTAAGAAATAAAATGAAAGGAAAAAATACAAAGAAAACCAAACTAAGGAACTGATGATCTCACAAAAAAATATAAAAATTGTCATCCAATTTTTTATGTTCATTCATCATCCAAAAATCTAAAACTAATCAACCACTCAGCCAAACAAGATTTTTTTTAGGGATAGAAAGTTAACGAGTCTATCGGTTGACAATAAGGATGGGAAAAAGGGTCAACTAGAGATGTATGATTGAAAATCTTATCCTGTCTCGTTGTATGGCGAACTGGCAGATTGACCCCGTCAATGTTTTAAAAAAAATTAAAAACGTCACAAAAACAAAGTAAAAATATATAAATTTAAAGTTATATAACTAATGACTTATGTGGCCCTTTAGGTAACCCTGGACAGGCAGCTTGTGGGGGGATTTACAGAAATTCAAGTTCAGATTTCCTTGAAGCATTTGTTGTTAACCTTGGAATCAACTCAGCTTTCAACCCTGAGCTCATTGGTGCTATGGTCACAATTGAAATTGTTCACTATATGAATTGGTACAATTTTTGGCTAGAGACTGATCAATGTTAGTTTACTTGTCCTTTAAGTCTCCTATTAGTTTTCTGGCATCTCATAAACAGATGGGACAACTGTATGCATTTATTGTCCTTTTTCAATTTTACTATTACCCATATTTATAGAGAAGACAACACTTGTGCTGATAACCTAGCGAATATAGGTTTATCTTTGTCTTCTTACTATTTGTTTTCTCAACTTCCCTCTAAGATTAGGCAGGTTAGGTCTACCTAATTGTAGGTTCTGTTAACTCATTGAGGGTTTTGATTTTATGCCCCCCTCGCTTTTCTTGTTTTGTATCTCTTTTTCTTTATCAATATATTTCGGGGTTGTAGCAGTTGCTACAACTTCCTTT
>Ga0228711_1011044_pt1 | contig 11643 bp, 3 predicted proteins | sample MedpolnodulmetaG_2_FD_177996 | JGI IMG/M metagenome (GOLD analysis project Ga0228711, IMG submission 177996) | Root nodule microbial communities from Medicago polymorpha collected in Santa Monica, California, United States - brown nodules | ecosystem: Host-associated > Plants > Roots > Nodule...
GTTTTTATTTTGGTGACTATTTTTTTTTTTATATTACTGTATGCTCTTTTTACTACGCTTATGTGTATAAATTATGAATATTAGTTTTATAAAATTTTAAACCAAAATCATGTATTCATTGTACACATAATATAAATAATTTTTTTTGTTCCAATATAATATAGATATAAAAATGAAGAGTACTTTGTACCAAAAAAAGAAATAAAAAATGAAGAGTATAAAATGAGTATATGTATAGTAGTCTATCTAAAATCAAAAACCTTATCTCTAGTTAGTTTTGCATCTTTTGTATAATTTGTTTATCTTTTCAATTCAATTCATTTCATTCATGTTCCTCTCACGCTGAAACATCATCATCTTCATCTTCATCTCTTCAATGGCTGCTTCACCTTCTTCAGCACTCAATTCTCTCTCTTCTCTCTCTTTCCGTTCCTCTTCTTCCTCCTCTTGTTTCTCTCTCCTCCCCACAACCCACAAACTCACATTCCCTCTCACCAAAACCCCATTCTCTCTCTCCACTCTCTCCTTCGCCGTCAAAGCAATTCCCACCTCCGATGAATTCGACACCACTATACCAGAAGAATCCCTTCCCTTCAACCCACCGGAAATCCCAGAAGGCTTCATTCCACCACCTTCCGTAGACGACGGCCCAGAAGAAAACGAAGATGAAATCGCCGCTGCATACGAAGAGCTATACGGTGTAGGGTACAGTGGTGTTAGTGTGCTTGGAAATGACATAAATGTGATGGATAAGAAGGCGAGGAAGGATACCGGATTCGGTTCGGGTGGGAAGAAGGAAAAGATAAGAGATGGATTGGAAGAAAGAGTTGTTCAAGTTAGGAGAGTTACTAAGGTTGTTAAAGGAGGGAAACAAATGAGGTTTAGGGCTATTGTTGTTGTTGGTGATAAGCAAGGACGAGTTGGTGTTGGTGTTGGGAAAGCTAAGGAAGTTGTTTCTGCTGTTCAGAAATCTGCTATTAATGCTAGGAGGAATCTTATTAGAGTTCCCATGACTAAGTACTCCACTTTTCCTCATAGGTAACTCTTTTTCTTTTCATCAATCTTAATTTTGTTTTTTATCACATGTTTTACTTAAATGACATTATGACGTAATTTGATCCATGTAGCCGACTCCACTCAGTGGAATAAGGTTTTGTTCTTAGTTTAGAGAATTATAATGTCATTTGAAATGGAAAACTTATTAACCAATGTTGGGTTGGTCCGGGTGGAACTCGACTCTGATGTAAGGTTTTGAATTTGAAACTCATGATGAAAAATTTGGGTGGTTGGTTTGATTCTTTTGTAGAGATTAGTCATTTGTAAAGTTGGCGAATACTTTGCACATATGGTATGATAGTTGAAAGTAAAGGGAAAGGTTATTGTGAAGGGGAAATCCTTGGGGGAGAATTCTTTCTTCTATTCTCAATAGAACAATGAAATTGTTCCTTACCTTTGCTTGTTTCTATTGAGTTTTTCGTTTTTCTTTCATGTGTTCTTAACATTGTTCCTTGATACTTCGTGTGTGAACTTGAATTGTATTATTCATAATTCACGTTGTATCAGAGCTTCATTTGGATATTTGTGTATATAGGAGTTATTGGGCACCTCATTTGAAATTCAGGAAAACATTTCACAATATAACGAGGCATTCTTGAGGCTTGATTCTAATATTATCATTATCACTATGTTTCCAACTTTCCGCTATAGGCCGCAATGCCCTACTTATACGGTGGATTTTTGTCTAGCCTCTATATAAATATGGCATTTTGGCCTATATAGTGGAATCTGCTTTGTGGACGATTCACTGTGCTGAAATTATATATTGACATGTGACTACCTGTAATGTTCTATGTAAAAATGAAAAACGAATATGAAATAGGTTGAAATCTGGACATTTAATTTGCTATTAGCATTGTAAGATTTTACTCGCCTTCATTTGAGGTTTTAATGGATTGAAGTCACCTTCTCCCTCCCGGGGGATACTGGAACTGAATATTAAGCATCTGATTGAGGTTGTTATTTGAGCATGCATTTTCAACTATCAGTGCCCTTCCATAAATCGATGCATGCGTGTTTGGTGCCCATTTGTGAATGCTTATCGCAACTGAAAGAGCTCTTGCTGATGAATGCCCAAGTAACTTATGGTCACTTAGGCAAACTATTAAGCTGTTCCCTGTTCGATTTCCTTAACTCAAATAGGAATTGAAGAGCAGAGTCTCTTCTTGCTGAGAGATGGAACTTTTATTTCAGAGGAGAAGCATATCAACAATAACTTTGATTGAGTTCCTCGTGTTCTAAGATGCTAGAATTTTAGTTAGATATGGATTTTGAGTTGCAAATTATCAATTGCTCTCATTCTAGATAGCTGCCACTAATTTTACGTCGTATATACTGTTTTTCCAGAGCTGATGGAGATTATGGAGCGTCAAAGGTGATGCTTAGACCCGCTTCTCCTGGTACCGGAGTTATTGCAGGTGGGTCTGTGAGAATTGTTCTTGAAATGGCCGGTGTTGAGAATGCTTTGGGGAAACAACTAGGAAGTGACAATGCACTCAACAATGCCAGAGCAACTGTAGCTGCAGTGCAGAAAATGAAGCAGTACAGTGAAGTTGCTGAGGAGCGTGGGATGCCTATGGAAGAATTATGGAAGTAGTAAATTTTTTGAAGCCAATGTGATTTTCATACGTCAATCATTGTGATGTAGAACTGGTGTTAGTACCTCAGAAAGTGTTCCAACTGTTGTAAGTTTCTTGGAAGTAAACAACTTCAAAATATTACTTGTTCAACCTGAACCACATTCTTCACTTGCAATTTGATATGTATTTATGATTATCCAATTTATGCTTGGTTTTGACAAAACTTAGATCATGTTCCTTGTATTTTTGCCTTTAAATTATCTAATTAAATAATGATATGTTGATATGTTTTCAACATTGATAGCCTCCTTTAAGAATATGTCGTGGAATTCAAAAATTATTGTGTCATTGTTTGATTTGAAAAAATTGACAAGGACTGTAAGGAACTTGGTATAAGCTCTGCACTTCCTCACAATTTGGGACTCAATTATTCAACACATGAATTGTAGTACTGCTTCTGTAGCCAATTCACATTGAGAAACAAAGATTAGAAGTTTCATACACATGACATATTTTATTTGACTACATGTCTATAGTAGATGGTGTGAGTTTACAGTAAAAAAAAATTTCTTCCACTATATGACTAGCTACAAGAAAAAATGTGCATTTACACAAAAATTATCTAACAAATCCTAAAAACTAAAGCATGGAACCAAGTTTGCACCAAGGAACAAAGACATTAACACATTAACTGGAACTTCATTTCCACATTTTCACAGTACAGTCACTGCTACATGATGCAATGAATTCATTTTGAGTACAAGCTGCTAGTCCAGTAATTGTTGCATTAGTATGTGCAGGAATAGGATATACTTGTCCAGTCTCAGGGATCCACAATTCCATGTTCTGCAATATGCAACAACTTTTTTATTTCTTACATGTAATAACAACCAAAGACAACAACTTAAAGTTGAAATACTTGAAAACATAAAAGTTTTTCATTTTCAAAGGAATACAACACATGAAAACAAGAGACTTCAATCCATAAACCAGCACACCAGGATGGTTTAATTACCTGAAATCCACCAATAACTAGTGCATTAGGGTATCTAGGATGGAAGATGATGGATTGAAACCTCTTCCCACTTGATTGATACTCATGAAGACATTGTCCGCACACCGCAATCGACCAGACACGTGCACAATCTTCAGTGACAGAGGCAATCTTTTGCCCCTTTGCATCCCAACACATGGAAAAAATTTCTTTGTTGTGTCCCTTATAGAGATTATTAATATTTAGTCAGTCATTCTATGTTACACAAACTCATTATTTCAATCAATTTATAAGTGAATCTCACTTGAAAACGGTTTTGAACATTCCAAGTCTGAATATCAAGTATGGTGATAGTATTTCCCTTAGCAACTGCCAAAAACTTCCCAGATACAGGCTGGAACCTTATCTGTTGCCCACCTGCCTGAAATTCATTGTTAGGTATATATGGATCATTTATTAGTGAACTAATTCATGAAGCAGTTTGGAATTAGCTAATTAATCACCATGAGTGAGAATTACTCACTATAAAGTTTTTCATCCTAACACCCTGAATGAGATCCCATACTTCAATTACATCAAAGCTATCAGATGAACAAAGAAGTCCTTCAAATGGATGGAAGTCTAATGACTTTACCACACCATGATGCCCAGCAAGATCAAACAACACTGTTCCAGGCTATAAAGGAATGAATGCTCATGTTACAAAAGGGAAGGGAAAATATCTGAAATGAAAAGAAAAAGACTCTCACTTTGTTTGAATCCCATAATTTTACTGCTTTATCAGAGGAAGAAGTTGCAAATATATTTGTTCCTGGTTGAAATCTAACTTCTGAGATGGGAGCTAAATGTGACTGTGATGTAGTAATACAGTCACAAGTATCCATGTAGCATATAAAAGGCTGCATGTGGTTAATCATAAACCAAAATAAGCATTACTACTGAGACAGTAATTAAGCAATTAAAATTGGAAAATTGATATCACATTAACTATTCACCTTCCTCCCAAACCCAGCACTTGCCAAAACCTTTCCATCAGACGAAAAATCACAGGCCGAAAGCGAGTCAATGCTTCGAAAAGCTTGTATAAGAAATTAAAGTAAACATAATTAGTTTCAACAGTATAGTTTTTAACATTGATAAATCTTTTCTCAAATACATCTGTAGATAATAGAGTTTTACTTGCAAGGGACTGAATAGAATATCCTTCTTGATATATTTGAGGGGTAGTGTCCCTTTTAGAACCAACGTTTAGGGCCTGAATTTTGATTATACATATAAATGGTAAATGACATGTGTTTAATTAATTACACTATATTGCACAGATTAGTTACAATACACTATATGAATCAAACAAAGCCAAAGAGAAACATTAATGAGCATTTAGGCATAATCACCTGATTGGAGGATGGTAGCTTCTTTGGTAGTCTAGGCTTATACATGTCATCATGGAGTTTAACCCAAAATTCATGCAAGAATCCATGTGGATATTGATTAAATTCTGAAAACACAGAAACTTATTATAATAACAACAATAAGATATAAAGAAATGAATATTATGTAGAAGAAACAATTAAGCAAAATGAATGGGAGTGCAACTGCATATATATAATAAGTTATTATCTATGAAACATTAATGCAGACACGGACACGACACCAATAATAATTTGAGAAAATCACATGATTCAATGTAATTATATGTGTTGGTGTCGGACACAGACACATGTCTGACACCGGGAGGAGTGACTGTGCTTCATACATTATATTTTTTTCTTCTGAAAAGGAGTATATATTACCAAAGGGGGGTTGTGTAGTAACATGGCCTTCCTTTCTGAAAATTTCAGCAGTATATGGCAATCCACGCTTCTTCAAGTAATCATACATGTACATTCGGAAACTACAGAAAATAAAACAAAGTTCAAGTAACAAAATCAAAGAAAAACGAAAGAATAACATCTAGCATTGTACTCACACATCTTCATGGGAACGTGTAGGGTTCATGAATTAACAGAGTTAGCATGTAGTGTCATGCAAAAGAAGAATTTAGGAAATATTTTATGTTATTTATTGTTTGTGATGAACGAGGTTTGTGGTGTGTTTGTTGTGATTATTGACTAACTGACTCAACGTGTCTCATTTTTCTCTTTTGTTACTTGTACATGAGTAATAAACAAGTAAGCAATTTTCTCAACGTGTCTTATTTATCTCTTTTGTTCCTTGTCATTTTTATTTAATCAAACTAAATATCATTTAATATGTCAAATTTAAATGTAAACTAATTATGTTTTAATAATTGTAACATTTTGCACACAATGTAGATTTTATCTGTGGAACTGAAAAGGATTGAATATGAACCGTGCATTAAGGATCTTGACCTATTTGTGATATCTGGATTTTATATTCATTTTAAGACAATCCTATAGTTTGTTATTGGTTTCAAATGAAATTGGAATGTGGGCCAGATATGGATCATTATGCTGCTCTTTCAATCTTATCATATCCTAAAATAAAATGGTTCATCTTTATAGGTAAAACTACCGAGAGTGAAAACAACAATTCATTTTCATTGATTTTTTGTCTGAAATCATATCAATTTCTTCAAAGTTGTTCAACTTGCATCAATCATATCATTTTCATTCTTTTTTTTATATCTAATGGCTTGTTTGGATGTGCGGTGGAACAAGTTTTCTTGCGCACCTAGACAAAAATTGCCGTGATATTGTGAAGCTACTCTCTGTAGTGTCTAGTAAACGTGCGACATTGCCGTGGTTTTCAAAATAGCAAAACACATGCCAAGACTCTTGACATTTATTTGCCGAAGGATCATAACCTACTAAAAGTTTACTGAAAAGTATGGTCGAACATAAATGGTTATTGAAACACCGTACAACTATAATATAGAAAAGCATGAGAAGCCCCCAATTTTTCTTCTGTTACTTATACATGTTTTATTACAATTTACATCACAATTTCATGAACATTTCCATTGAAAAACAAAGACATGTTTTATTTGATTACATCTATACTGGCCTCAATCAACAGCAATTATTTTTTTCCACTACGTGACTAGCTTACAAGACATACACAAATAATGTCTAACAAATCTTAAAAACTGAAGTAGGGGAGGAATTTACACCAAATAACAGAGACATTAACTAGAACTTCATTTCCATATCTTCACCACAGAATTACTGCTAGCTGATGCAATATCGAATTCACTTCGCGCCGTAGTAGCTGCTAGTCCAGTAATTAATACACCAGAGGCATCTCTTTTAGTACGTATTTCCCTGGTCTCAACAGTCAACAATTCCAAGCACTGCAATAAGTTGTCCACAGATTATTTACTTACTATTTATGCAAGCACCTCGTTTACTTTTATTGTTTTAATAGGTTCAACTATGACTGAGTCTAACTGTAACCTCTCTATCATTTACTTAAACGGAGATATAGAAGGGACACAACAATCATATAATAGAAGCGGAGGGAAGAGTTTACCTGATAACCAGCAACAACTAAGACGTCAGGATATCGAGGATGGAATATGATAGACTGAAACCTCTTCCCGTCTGATTGATACTCGAATATGCATTGTCCGTCCGACCAGACACGTACATCATCTTCACTGATAGAGGCAATCATATTCCCAGTGACATCCCAACATATGGAATTTATGTCTTTGACGTGACCCTAATAGGGAACAAGATTCAGACTCATATCGTAGTAATACTATATCATGATACACAACCAAATTTTAATCAATTATATGTCATACGTGAACCTCACCTTAAGAATGTTCTTAACGTCTAAAGACGAAAATTCAAGTATGGCGATAACATTTTGATTAGCAACTGCCAAAAGCTTCCCTGATCCAGGCTGAAATCTCACTAGGCTTCCTGCCTGAAATTCATTTTTATACAAGTCATTCTATTCATGTGACCTATGAGTAGTTGTTATTCAGTTTTGAATACTAAAAGATGAGTGTAAGACTCACAATACAGTGGTTAATCCTGACACGCTGATTGAGATCCCATACTTTAATTACATTACAGGTATCGGACGAGCAAAGAGTTCCTCCTAATGGGTGGAAGTCCAATGATCTAACTTGTGCCTCATGTTCATCAAAACCGGACAACAATGTTCCAGGCTATATATATCATGAAACATCAAAACATAATCAATCAATCCTTAAGTTACAATGGTAGGACTAATGCAGAAGAGTGAGTAGTAGATGATTTGAAAATAGACTCACTTTGTTTGCATCCCATAAATTTACTGTTTTATCAGCAGAAGATGTTGCAAATATAGTGGATCCTGGTTGAAATCTAACTTCTAAGATGGTAGATGAATGTGACTTTGTAGTAGTAACACAATCACCAGTGTTGACGTAACAAATGAAAGGCTGTTTAAACCACAATATAAAGATAAATACATTACGCAGACACGCAGTGGAGACAGTAAACAGACAGAATTGGGAAATTTATCGCATTGATTATTCACCTTCCCGCTTTTCCCACCACTTGCTAGAATATTTCCATCCGATGAAAAATCGCAGGACAAAAGCTTTTGACTACTTGTAAAACCTTGGTGTTAGAAATAAAAATAAACATTGAATCAACTAAATGTCCATCATTGTCATTTCAAATTGATAACTGAAGCTACTAACAAGATTTTGTGGAGTATATAAATGACAGAACTGTGATGCCAAAGATGTAAAGAATAGAAATTTACTTATAAAGTGTTGAATAGAATATCCATCCCGAATCATTTGAGGGGTATTGTCCATTATAGGACCAACGTTTGGGGCCTGAAAATTGAGTAATATATGACTGTGTTGCACTATATATGAAACTAAGAACCAGTTATTAACATTGAACATTTAGGCATCATATATAACCTGACTCTGACCGGAAGGTCCTGGTATCTGTGGCATAGATTTTATCCATAAATCGTACAACAATCCATGTGGTTGTTTATCAAATTCTGAAAGCACAGTTAAATAAAATCAATCAGTTACAGAAATGAATAAAAAATAAAGAAAATATAATAATAAGATAAAGAAAAGAATATGTAGAACAGTAGAAGCTTATGTATCCTTTACAGAACAATTACACACAAGCTCAATTATCCATATTATAAGGAAAATGAATAGTAGTGCAAGGAGTATAATGCAAAGACAGAGAAACGATTCTTGGAAAAAATGAACAAAAAAACCGAGAAGACAAATAATTGTGGTCCACTACCACAAGTGCAGCTACAATATAAAGATTTTAGAGGTCTCGGCAATGACACTGCCACCGCAATGACGGTATTATCAGCTACGTTTGTCTACATTTTTTAGCAATACCAAGATTTGCAATGTAGAAACAATTCCTGGGTAAAATGACTAAAGAAAAAACTAGCAAAAGGGTGCAAAAGCATACGTACCAGGGGGAGTTTGTCCATTAATTCGAGCTTCACTTTGAAATATCACAGCAGTGTTTGACAATCCTCTCTTTTTGAAGTAATCACACAGTAAGGTATCAAGACTGCACAGAACAGACGATAAATTATATGGATAAGAAGCATTTTAAGAAAGAAAATAAAGAAAGCAGCGCAAGAAAATTGATAGAACATGCATGCAGCATTGTACTCACAGTTCATTTTTGGGATTTTTCGGGTCCAGATATGGATTGTTCATCTTGGATAAAGGAAGATGAACAAGATTAATGGAAAGATGGTGGACTAAGGTGGAATTAATAGTGAGCTTGTTAGAGCAAGAATTAACAAAAAACTGATATCTTTATTCAATGAATCAATTAACTGTGATTACAAGTGAGTACTTATATACTTGATCAGTATAACCACCTATAAAAACTGACAAAACAGAATTCCTAACTGTCTAACAAACTAAGAGAAGCTGAACAATTCCAAAGGCCCATAAACAATAGAGACTTAAGGCCCAAATACATTTAAGAAATGCTAAATGTTAGAGCTTGCAGAGTCATGCAAAATAAGAAGATAGGTCAACTAAGCATATAAATTATGGTGGTAGAACATTTGACCCAAGTTTTTCATAGCTTATTTATTTTTTTGCTTCAGTTTTACTTTATTCAGTTTTTTGTTTATTTCTTAAATTTTGTTTAATGGGTTCAGATCCATTGTTTGTAGTTGGGATTAGCCCTAGCATTAGTTCTATACCATTAATATATTTCCTTATTATTTATTATTTTATATATCATCCAGTAATTTTGAAAAATTATATTTGATCATTACCAATCCAACTTTAATCAATTCTTTGAATTTTAAACCGATGGTTCAATACTCGATTTTGTTTTGATTACACTTTACACTGAAATTACATTCTTCAAACATTATATATCACAATGCTGCAACGTAACAGCAACTGAGCCGATTTTCCTGCAGTCGAGAATCCCGCAATCACACAATCATAGTTTACAAACATGGTATTCTATAGAATACAATATAATCTATCTGGTAAGTCCAGGTCAAACTAATAAAACACTTTGGTAATTTTGAAGAAAACTATTATTTTGGGAATTGTAGAAAATTGAGAGAATGAATGATAAGAAATAATTTTTTTTATTCATTAGGATCACTACTATTTTCATGGTGAAAACTTTCTACTTATACAAAGAGAAATAGCAACTAACTTCTAAAAACTAACTCGTAACTTGTTATTCAAGTAACCTTACTAACAAACTAACTTGTTTCTTACCACACAAGTTACACTAATAATAACAATAAATAATAAGCTAATTTGAAATGCAATGACCAATACACCTTATTTCAAACTAGTTCAAAAGGGCTACTCTTCAATGGTTTTGAAATGAAATTGGAATGTGGTTGACAGATATGGACCATTATGCTGCTCTTCCAATATAATGATACCCTCACAAAAATGATTCATCGATATTTGTCCGAAATCATATAAATTTTTTCAAAAAGTTGCTCAACTTGCATCAATCTTATACAACTTGTTTCCTTTTCTTCATTCGTTTTATATCTACAACTCTTGACCTTTATTTGCCGAAGGATCGTAACAGCTGATTCAAAAATTCACTGAAGGTATGAAATTATGATATAATATAGAAAAGCATGATAAGAAGCCCTTAATTTTAATTTTCTTCTTTTACTTATAGATTAGTCATTTCCATTTGATTATTACATCATAATTTCATGAACAAAGAGGTTTTATTTGATTACAACTGTACTGGCCTCAATCAACATCAATTTTTTTCCTTCACTTCTTGACTAGCTTACAAGACAAGGTGTACATATACACAAATATCATCTAACAAATCAAAAAAACAGAATCAACAGAGACATTAACTAGAACTTCATTTCCATATCTTCACCAAAGAATCACTGCTAGCTGATGCAATATTGAATTCACTTCGTGCCGTAGTAGCTGCTAGTCCAGTAATTAATACATCAGAGGCATCTCTTTTATTATGTCTTTCCCTGGTCTCAACAGTCAACAATTCCAAGCACTGCAATAAGTTGTCCACAGATTATTTACTGACTATTTATGCAAGCACCTCGTTTACTTTTATTGTTTTAATAGGTTCAACTATGACCGAGTCTAACTGTAACAGTTACTTAAACAGAGATACAGACGCAACGACTAAGACGTTAGGGAATCAAGGATGGAATATGACAGACTGAACCTCTTCCCGTTTGATTGATACACAAATATGAAGTAACCTCCTTTAATTTCCAGAGGCACGTGTACTGCTATCTGTTTGGCCATTCTCAAGAATCAACAATTCCAAGCACTTAAATAAATTGTACAAATATTATTTGCGTTCTGTTTATGCAATAAGATTTTTTATTTGTTGCATAACAATCAAACACAGCAACTTTAAGCTGAAATACTTAAAACATAAAAGTCTTTTTTACTCTGTCCAATTTTCATACTAATACTAATTTAGTGCAAATAACCAAGTTAGTTTCACTCAAAAAAAATTCGAAGACTAAGACATATGTAAAAGGTAAAAATTGATAATCTAAACTTTA
>Ga0228711_1011046_pt1 | contig 11639 bp, 4 predicted proteins | sample MedpolnodulmetaG_2_FD_177996 | JGI IMG/M metagenome (GOLD analysis project Ga0228711, IMG submission 177996) | Root nodule microbial communities from Medicago polymorpha collected in Santa Monica, California, United States - brown nodules | ecosystem: Host-associated > Plants > Roots > Nodule...
AAAAAATAAAAAAAAAAAAAAAAGAAGCAAAAGGAACAAAAACCAAGGGAAGCAAAATTAGGAAAATCGAAGCAGGAAAATTAGAGATCTAGATCAGGAACATAATTGCAAAAAAATTATAGAAAGAAAGAAAAAAACAATAAATCAAAGAAATGTTAAAAAAATAAAACAAAGAAACTGATCGTTTGAAAAATTGAAGAAACACAAGAATGCAGAAAAAAATAAATCGATTGTTGAATAAATTGTTCCAGAAAGAAACGTTTAAAAAATAATAGCATTTGGAATAGAATTGTTTCAAAAATTGCTGAGATGGGAGTCGAAGTGCTTCTTTTAAGAATAGAAAACAAGCGCTTTTGATATTTTATCCTATCATGTTGCTCATCCATCAAAAACTAAGGATAAGAATTACAAAGGATGAATAGGATAGGATTAGTAATAGGTTTAATTTATCATATCATATTGGTGCATCAAACAACGGATTTAAGTAGGATATGATAATGTTATCGTATCCTGTCTCTCTATCATGCGCACCAAACAGATCCTTAAGATTACATTAATTACATAAAAACAAGGAAAATGCTAACTTGTACCATCAAGGCACAAGTTAATAAATCAAATACTCTCTCCGGTCATTATTATAAGAAAAAGTTCATTTTTTACATTCATTCAATAAATAATGTATACCACTGTCATACCCCAATTTTTGACCCAAATTGTCACTGACACGTGTCGTTGGACCCTACGTTTATACGCCATTTGACCTGATCGATCTCCGCATTTCAGTGAAAATTTCGGCAGAGAGGTATTTTAAAATACCTCATTTTTGATTCCGAGTCGGGCCCTCTTCTCTCGGTTTTCATTTTTTTAAAATTAATTTTGGTTTCCATACTTTATTTAAATTCCTTTTAGTTAGTTAACTCTAAATTCATTTTTAAATCTTTATTTCTTTATTTTGAGTCCTTTTTTCCTCATTGTTATTTATTTTATTGTCCCAAAAATGTCAAAAAAGAGTCAAAGACAGTCTGTCAATTCCAATCCAAACCCCAACCGTAAGCCTCATCTGCAACACCAATCCAGGAACAAATCTTCACCCCAATCCTCAATCCAAGCCACTCCACATCTGCAGCCAAGATTCCAGGCACAAGTCACCTGAATTCAACAAACCCTAAGGCCAAGTCTGCTATTATAAATACCTGCAAGAAACAACCAGAGGGAAAAAGGATCGAACCATAGGCACATACGAAAGGAACAAAACCGCCTGCATCTCAAACACCCAAGACAGCCGCGTCAAACATCACCAACACCAGGACCGATCTCAAGCACAACAAGACAAGTCCGCTGAACTGAAACCGAATCCATAGAAAGAGAAGCTACAAAGGTATACTTTCGTTTTTAATTCTTAGATCTAGGTCATTACAAGTTTTTGTTGGACTTTTGGGCGTTAGAAACGGACTCAGAAGAAGAAATAGATCGGAAAACAACAAAAAATAAAAAAAATAGGGTTCCGACGCGGTGGCGCCGCCGCACCGGCCGGCCAACCACCGCCGGAACCCCCACTTACCTTCGCCGGCGAGATGAGAGTGAGGAGAGAGAAGAGAGAGAGGACGGTGAAGAAGGAAGGAAGAGAGAGAAAGACAATGAGAAAATGAGGGATTTCTTCCGTCACAGCCTTTATATAGGCTCGCGTTATCCAACGCGCGTGGGTGCATGGTTCTACTGTGCACCCTCGTCTCCCATGCGCTTTGATCAAGATCAAAGGGCCCCTGATGCCCTAGTCCTTGATCAGATACGGGCTATCTGATTTATCTGACGGCCGTGATCAATTTAGTTCCAACCCGACCCAGCACTCAATAAACCGACCCGGTTCGGTTCCCTTAGGCCCAATTTCCTTTTTTTCCCATTATTCTGCACACCCCTGGTTACTGCTGCACCCCTCCCTGCTGTAATTTTTATTCCTTTTGCGCGTTTTTTTGGTTTTGCCTCGTTAGCATCGCATTTTTTCTCGTGCATTTTCATCCAGTTAAGTTTATTATTCTGCTCTCATCATTAATTGCATATTTATTTCTCCATTTTTATTTTTAGTCGCTTAGAAAATGTATTTAGGCTCTAATGTAATTTATTCATTTATTTACGTTTTTGCACATGATTTAGAATGTAAAGATAGGCCTTTATGTAATTTATTTTATCGCAGACCGTAGTATGTAACATAGGCTTTCATGTAATAGTCGTAGCTGCATGTGTGCGTGCGTGTGTGTATGCTTTACTTCTATGCCTCTAGTCTAGGTTAATGGTCTTTGTGGTGATCCAACGTCGCCACAAAGTACCTACGTTTTATTTTCTCGCTCCGATAGTTTATTTTTAGCTTATTATTCAAGAACAAAAAACATGCAAATAATCATAAAATCACAAAAACATTTTTTACAATAAACCTTGATTCCCAAAATCAAGTGATCGTCTTATTTTTATTTCTTTCGTAAATCAAACATTGCAATCTACATTAATCATATCTTAAATCATTTTCCTTTTAACATAAAAAAACACAAAACAAATTTATTTTGCCACTTGGCTTTTCGTTTTAAAACATTTTTTCAAAATTAATAAAAAAATACAAAACAAATCAAACGTCAATTTTTACCCCGAACTACGAGGTTTTGATCCCTCACGGGTACGTAGGCAAAGGACACTCGTCCTTCCAAATCAATAAAAAATGTAGATAAGTAGGTCTTTTTCTTTATCATTTTAAATTCCATTTTTTAAAAAACAAGCAAGTTTATAGCACATTAATTAAATAAAATCAAGAGGTTCCCGTAGAGTACTACGGACATAAAGGGTGCTAACACCTTCCCTTTATGTAACTAACCCCCGAACCCAAAATCTTTTCAAAGGGGTAGTTTAAACGTTTTTTCCCCTTTTCTCTTAAAATTAAATGTTCAGTCGTGAAATAAAATAGTGAGTCAAACGCTAATTAAATAGCCTTGATCTCCGAAAATGGCGCGACAACCACATACATCATTTATTGAATGAACCCTACAATAATGTTCAAAACTCGAAATATTTACAAAACAAACATAAAAGCATTTCTTTGTTCCAACAGCAGATGTTTTTTTTTCTTTTTCAAGTTGTCCTTCACCCCATTAGAGATAAAAGGATGGTGGCTATCATGTTTTTTATTCTCTTAAAAAAACATAATAAAATATACATAATATAATATTATTATCATTCCTTTGAATCCTAACGGAGAAAAATACCATGATTCCTTCAAGATCTTTTATAAAGTGAGAGAAGTGTGTTGGTCTAGAGTGTGCATTGCTCACAATATAAAGGAAATGGAAATTTTTGGTGTGGTTAAAATTAGCAATAACAAAGCCATATATTTTGACATCTTGGTTATGCCAATCATGTCATTTATTCGCTTCATTATGTATGTCATGCATTAGTTTTCCATCTGACAGGTGTGGTTGTACTTTGCTATGTTGACTTTCATATCATTAGGCTCTGATACATGGTTAATGTTTGATCGTTTCAGGGAACATATATGCTTGTATACCGTCAAAATTTAGCTAATATGCTCCACAATTCAGTGATAATGCAGTCACTTTTAAGGATAAGAAAAACAATATAAATTTTCAAGTTCATGGGACATTTTGCACATAAGTGCAAAACTTCAGGGGAATATTTGCAAAACGTCATGTTGACTAACAGAAGAATTTGACGGGTGGGGTAAATTGATTAACGTTGTGCAATTTCAGGAGATAATTGAAGTTTTGTTAATTTAAGGAGGGTAATTGACGAAACTTACAATTTCAGGAGGGTAATTGCTTATTTACTCTATTTTATATGTAAAATATTGTTAAATATTTTCATTGTGTTTGTTGTTGATTTTATGTGTTAAAATTTGGCATGTACCAATATAATAAAATTAATAGAATAAAATTTTGAAAACTAATGACTATTTTTAATTAATATCTCATTTTGATTTGTTAAAAAAATGACTATTTTTAATTATTTAACAGTGAAAGTGACATTAAAAAAAATTAAGATAATAACATATTTGTCACAAAAAAAAAAAAACAGGTTAACATAATAAGGTGTTATTAAGTCGCAGCATGTGTTTGTTTTCATATTTGATTTCCGCGTGGAGTCCGTTTTCTGACTTCCATATTATTACTCGTGATTCTTTCCTTACCATGTCAACTTTTAGCCTCCACTAGACTTTTGAGCACGGGTCTCACATACTGTTTAGTATTCGCATAAATTATTTATAAATCAACACATATTAAATAAATTTTTTATCTCATAAAATGTTACTCAATAGCTAACGTGTAAGAAAAAGATTCAATGTTTAATTCTCGTAAATCACATTTGTTTGAATATATGCATAATATAAAGGATAATTTGTTTAGAAAGGATTGGATTAATATGAGCGACCTATTTTTTCAAAAAAAATAAGAGCGATCTGTTAACAAAATAGGAGCGATCTCTTATTTCAAAAAAATAGGAGGGAAAATAGGATTGGATTAGATTTAGGAGTAATCTGTTGTTTTTGATTTCAAAAGTATTTGAAAATAACATTTTGATTAAATTAAATAGGGTTAATTAAATATGAGTAATACAGTAAAATTAATTAATCATTGAAGTTAGGTTAAATGTAAGGCAACATTTTGCGTTCGGTTAACATTAAGGAGTAAGAGATAAGAGATTTCAGAAGTATTTGAAAATAACATTTTGATTAAATTAAATAGGGTTAATTAAATAGCGGTAATACAATAAAATTAATCATTGAAGTTAGGTTAAATCTAAGGCAACATTTTGCGTTCGGATTAACTTTAAAGAATAAGAGATATTATACACTAGAGTCATTCTTCCATATACATAAATATAAATGAATAGTGTTTGATCTCACACACGTAAAGTGTCATTTTTTAAAATATTAAGTTATTTTATTATCAATTTCTTTTTTATTATTAAAAAAAATCTTGTGTTGTGTGTACGCCTAAACACTATGTATTTGTACTTGTGATTATAAAAGAATTTCTCTTATACACAATACAGGTTTTTATTATAAAAAGCAATAATTACATTTTTACCAATAAAGAAAGTGACATGAATTAGTAGTGGTAGTAGTTGGGGTAGCACTTGGGTGACATAGAGTTGGTGACATTGGTCAATCACAATGTCACAATGCTTGTGTTTCTCTCTCTTTCACAAGCATTGTGACATTACGAATGTCACCTAACTCTATGTCAACCAAGTGCTATTCATAGTAGTTGGTAGGGAGAAGGAGCAAACATTATAAAATCCTTAATTTACATTTTGGAAGGTTTTGGAGGAAAAAAAGAGAAATTCTCACGTGAATTCTCACCCAACACATTATTCTTACAAGAATGTTTCTAAAAAAATTAGTGAAGAATAATAGGATTATATATAATTTATAATAACCAACTAGAAAGACAAGCAGTTTTTAATATTGTATTTCATTATCCTATACTTATGTTTTGGAATCAATAGCTGTATTGATAAGGGTTTTGGACGCTTCTCTCCACAGTCCACACCCTCTTCACTTTTATAGCCTGTAGTTAAATTACGGTGAAAGCAAAGTAGCATAATGAATTCGTTATTTGTTTACGCAATTATTGGAGCTGTTGCGATCTTTCTGCTCTCCTGCTTATGGGAGGAGGATGAGTTCAGGTGTGTCCATAGAGCGGTTTTGCATAACAGCCAGAGAGATATGGTCATTTACGATAAGAACCACTACGGATTTGTTTCCTTCTCTAAGTACGGTCCATTTCAATATGCAGGTTTATTAAGTTCTCTTTCTACTTTCCGCTTTTGTTTTGATACCGTCCATTGCATACTTCCGTTTGTGGATCAGTTGTTAGCATGGAGTACCTTATATTTCTTACTAATTCATCTTAAAATTAATTTTTTAACCACTAAAATATTTGTCAAAAATTTAAATAAACAATATGCAGGTTAATTAATTATTTTTTCCTTTGATATGTTAATTAACTGTTGACACAAATCCAGATTTTACTCAAATCTTTCGGGTCATATTTTTTTTTTGGTAGTGCTTTCGGGTCATATATGCTGCGTTTGACTTTGACTATAGCATTTTTAGTTTTTTTGTTAGGGTGGGGGTGGGTGTGTTAAATGCACTTTTACCAATGTAATATGTTCGGATATTGGTTTACCTCATGTAATTATTTTATTTTAGGGTCTTACTAACCATTACCCTATAACTAAGGAAGCCAAAAGTAGGCATTGGTTTCAACAACATTTTAATTTTTAAAAATTATTTAAATTTATCACTTTTTCACCATTTTCCAATACTATATTTTTATTTTTATCCCATTATCAAATGTCTCAAGGGCAATAGTTAGCATTCTCTTTTATTTTAAGATTTTAAACTTGTAATTTAAAGATCTTCTCTCTTAATCTTACACCTTTATGCAATCAAATTTCAAGATTAAATGTAATTTTGTCCCCTCGCATTTGGGGTGTGTTTTCTAATTGAACTTTGGAGAGTTATGGAGAAAAACTTTGAATGACCAAGTCTATATTTTAATACTCCATATTTTTTTTTTTTATTAACAAAATATATTTTTTTGTTATTTTGAAAACCATGTTTTTTTAAAGGGAAAACTATACTCACCTCCCTGAGTTCTATCAAAATAACACGGCATTCCCCATAGTTTAAAACTTACACTAACTTCCTTTAATTTTTCATCAAAAGACAAACACCTCTCTTCGGTACTAACATCGTTATATTACAGTTAACTTTAACAAATTGATACGATCCAACCTTTGCAACAAAAAAAGAGATAATGTGAAGCATGGATGCGGATACTGAACATAGCTAATAATTTGAGAAAATCTTATAATTTAGTGTAATCATACGTGTCGATGTTGGACACGGATGTATGGCCGACATCAAAACACTCCTAATATCCAAAGAGTGTATGTGCTTTATGTTGATGTTCATTGCCCAACAATCTCTCATAATCAAACGACACACAATACCAGCATCACAAAATATATTACAAAAAATTGAATAATTTATCTTCCTTCATTTGTCTTCGGTGTTGGGCCGTTTTATACCCTGTGACTCCGTTGTAGGCCGCCAACTAACTCATAAAGATGATCTTTTAATCATTTGCTCACATTTAAAGATACACTCAATTTCAATTAAAACCTATGCATCCTCCTTCAAAGCTAAAATCGGAGTCATCTTAGACATTCTCATGTGTATATTTAACCATTCATTCTTTAACACCAATTGGATTGATTTTATTCAATCACCATCCCTCTACCATCTATCTATAAATAAATATACATCTCATTGTTTCATCATTCGTGACTCACTCTATGGAATTAGCAAGTCTCTCCCGTCATCATCACCTTGACTCCTCTCCCTCTCCCTCTCCCTCTCCCTCTCCCTCTCCCTCTCCCTCTCTCTCTCTCTCTCTCTCTCTGGAATATTAAAACAATTAACACTGTTAGTATAGAAGGGGGCTGTTTGTCTAATAATTGATGAAAACTTAAAGGAGGTTAGTGTAAGTTTTAAAACTAGAGGAATGCCAGTGTCATTTGAATAAAACTTAAGGGAGGTGAGTGTAATTTTTTCTTTTTTAAAATATAAGCCTTAGTCCTCCAAAACTATGTCCTCCAAAAACCAAGTGCAAACACACCCTAGGTGATTCTGGTATACCCGGTAAGTCGGAATTGGCTCAAATGGCACGGTAAAAGTGCATTTAACCTTCTTTTAACTAACCTTTATGCGTGTGTATTGAATTGGATGTTGTAATTTGTGTTTTTCATTCATCCAGATAGCGATTCTTTTGGTGATGATGTGAGGCTATTGGCAGAAGAGCATTTTAATGCATCAGATGCGAATGGAGACGGTGCTCTAAACTTAGCTGAGTTCAAGGAGTGAGATTTTTTTTAATCTAATAATTCTCAATATCTTGTTAGTGTTGGTTGCTTCTCTGCAAATTCACATCTACCTGCTGTGTTGAATGAATTGTGATCAATTTTATTTAATGTCTTTTAGTTTTCTTCACCCAGCTGACAGCAACAACCCAAAGCTTAAACAATGGTTGAGCAAGGAGGATGTCAGGTAACTCGAATCTCGCTTGTGATTTATATACATAATAGCCTATAACCTAGATGAGGGAATAAACGTAAATATGTCATTTTAATTCTATAAGAAAAAGAAAAAACTTCTAAATTTTACAAGCCTCTAGCTTGTGTTTCAATCCTCTGTTGTGCTATCCCAGCTAATTGCTTGTGAGGGATGTATGGGTGACTGGTTTGCAATGAATTTTGCTTTGCAATCATTTGCTCTTTCTAGAAGAAGTTACAATATTAAGACACTGGTGCCTTTTATTTCTTTACAGGGAAAGTGACACCGATAGAGATGGGAAGGTCAGTTTTATAGAATTTGCCTATGCCCTCTTTGATTTGGAAATAAACTATGATGAAGAAAGTTACTATGATTCACATCATTCTGATGTTTCAATGGATGCTTTCGTGGAAGCTTTCTTCAATCAACTTGACGGGTATTGACCTCTTTCGTTTCCCATAATTAGTCTGATTTAATTTCTTGATATCAATAGTTTCTTTATAGCTTACAGATTTGATTTCTACCTGTGCAGGTATTTGTTAGATATTGAACTACTGTCTATAATTGGGAATCCTCATCCATCTGGGCATTATTATGCAATGAAATCTGAAGAATACCTCGTTTCGGAGGTATTGAGTTTAACATTACAATAATTACAGCTCTAATTGTTTACAAAGGTTACATTCCTTTCTTACAAAGTTGTCTGAACATACTAATGTTCATTGTTGTCACATTACAACTCAAGTTTTGAATCAGCAAGCTAATTTTTTTTGAACTGTAGATGGTATCAAATCACAAGATTCAGAAGCATTATAAAAACTAATTTGAATTAGAAATTGACTAAATAACTCAATGTTAATTATATGTCACAAGTGAAAATGAAAACAGCGTCAAAAGTGTAGCGATCAAATAGGGTTGTACAAACAAGTGAGCAAGCAACTATGTAAATAGGGCTGTTCAAAAAACAGTAGGATCACTGTCACTGTAACACTTCATTGAAACATTGTAATTATAATGTTATGAGAAGGATATTGCCATTGATCAGTAAGATAGCTAAACCTGTTTGATAACATCATGCATTAATTTCATCAGTAACCTTTCTATACTGTTATGATGACAGGCACAAGATGACAGAGACTGGCGTCTTGATTTGACTGATATGAGTCAGTATGCATATGCATTATATGATGCTATTTTCCTCGACGAGTTATTTTAAGTACATGTTAGGTAAGGACGGTTCTTTAGTCGTCTATCTCAACCTACATTCAGTGAAGACTTTCGTTCTAATATTCTGTAATTATCAATTGCAGGAAACTTTGGCAAATGAGTAGATTTGAATCCTATCATTGCAATTTTTTTGCAATATCAGTGACAATGAGTCAATTTTTTAGGATGACCATGTTGGTTTGCTTTTTACCGTGGGTCAAAATATGGGACTATTGTGTATTATCCTGATAAGGTATCAGAAGCTGGTGGTGTGTCTTATTAGAAGGGGGATGCTAATTTGTTCTGAAGATACTAGATGTCATTTGGGAGCAAATCATGTATTGAGCTATTTGTGGATAAGAAAATGTGGCTTGGTATTTGAAGGTAGTGGGTTATCATAGGAATAAGATCTTGAATTGAGCGACACAAGCTCATTGTAGCAGCAGGGAACAAACTCCGTAGTCAATAATAGACAAATTAATCTTCAATTGGTGTTGCTAATAGGCGTGGAATGCTCATGAAATAAAAAAAAAGAAGTTGGTGTTGTGCTAATCTCATGTTAGGCAATGATTATGAGCAGAAGCACAGCTAGTAGGATTTCAAGTCAGCAGCAAGTGAATGGAGAGATAAAAGTCTTGTGTGATTAATATTGGGCACTAATTGAGCTACTGTTGTTTGTTTCACTATTATGCATGATGTTATTTTGTTGTACTTGTTTTGTGAATCATTGTTTTTGATGTTTGGGAAATGGTAACTAGTGCTTTCGGGGCACTAGTTAAGAAGACTAATATAAAAATTTTGTATTATAAAGTGGTAAAAAGTGGAATGTTCAACTTTATAATAATCAAAAAGTTGTTGTTTTTCTTAAAAAAAAGGTTTTTGTTTTTAACGAAAAATTTTTAGTTTTTACTTAACTAGTGCCCTTGAGGCATTAGGTAACATGATGTTACTTTTGTTGTACTGGTTTTGTTAATCATTGTTTTTGTATGTTATGTTCAAAATTTTCTCTATTACATGTATTAGTCTTGAGGTGAATCTCTGAGCTGAGTGTTTTAGAGTGTGCAAACTCTTTGCAAGTTTTATTGCTATTTTCTTATGGGTTAATAGAGTTTCACCCTCCTTGTTATTTGGACGAAATTTGTTTACAGACCCATTTAGTTTGCACCACCTATAGTGTGGGTCCAACTTGAACAATTGAAATGACTCACTATAGGAGGTTCTTTTTAGGTAAAAAGCTACATTCCACACTAAAGTCAAACACATTATAGCAAATCATTTTCAGTAAATTTAATAAAATTTAAATATATAGAAAAACCAGTTTCTGTGTGTGGTTGTTTGTGGTTTTGCTTATAACAAAAATGTATATGTTTTAGTTTTCAATTAAACTGTTGCTAAATAAATTTTAAATATATACAACAAATTATTTTTAAATAAAATTAATTTATATCCCAACAAATTACTTTTAGATAATTTATCCCTTAAAACAATAAATAAATTTAAATCAGTCTCAATAAATTTTTTTGACTAAATCAATCTCAATTCTCCAATTACAACAATATTACTTTGTTATTTACTCCAGAACGTACACATTGTGACTATTGATTATTAAACTCAATTTATACTAGAGGACGTACACAATATTATTGTTAATTATTAAATCATATTTTTGAATTTAAGTTCTCCAATTACAACAATATTACTTTGTTATTTACGTCAGAACGTACACATTGTGACTATTGATTATTAAACTCAATTTATACTAGAGGACATACACAATATTATTGTTAATTATTAAATTTAACTAGACTTTTGACCCGTGCTATCGCACGGGTCTGTTATAATGCCCGACAATGAACAATGAATAAGTCTTGGACATACATTAGAATACCAACAAAGCAAGTGCTTTACGTCTGAATCAAAAGTAATAGTATACAACAAAAAAAAACATAATAATAATGATATGCAAAGTTAGTCCGTCATAGGAATGAACTAAAACTCGTTGTTGTTAGGATCTCACAGCATAACTGATGAGTCAATATATTTAATATTTAAGTTTATTTTAATTAGATTTAATATGTTTTTATTTCCTTGTAGAACTATTTTACTTCAATTGCAAGTTATTATATTTCAGGAACAAATATTCAAAAGATTTAGTCTTGGAGCAAAAGAAAGGAGAATTGGAGTTGATTCGTGCCAAAAATATGAAGATCTCATACAAAATATATTGTGCAAGGATTCATGCCAAAAATATGAAGATCTCATACAAAAATATCTTGTGCAAATAATTTGAAGATCTTGTGCAAAAATATAA
>Ga0228711_1011047_pt1 | contig 11638 bp, 4 predicted proteins | sample MedpolnodulmetaG_2_FD_177996 | JGI IMG/M metagenome (GOLD analysis project Ga0228711, IMG submission 177996) | Root nodule microbial communities from Medicago polymorpha collected in Santa Monica, California, United States - brown nodules | ecosystem: Host-associated > Plants > Roots > Nodule...
TACAAGCCGAAGCAGCTTCTAAAGGAGCTTCTTTTGGTCCTTGAAAATATCCATTACCAAAAGGATTCGTTACGGTTCCAGCTAAAAGACTAGCAACATTTATAACCATTCCGTCAAGACCCACATCATTATTTGGTGCAACTAAAGGTGTACTTTGTGGACCGTAAATTGGTTGGTGATATGGCCATGCGCATTGACCAGCACATTGAGTTTCAGAATTTCCAACCCAAATGTATGCAAATTTATTTCTTTTTCCATTCACGCGTGCACCATAAGAAGAACCATGGGTTCCACACCTACTTGAACAAAAGCCGTCAACTAACACATCAGATGCTGTTAGGACAATGTTGATGGCGTTTTGTTGTTGTCCTTTTGATGCAAGTTTAAGGATTTGGTTAGTTGTGAGAGATTTTCCTAAAGAGTAATTCTCATCGAGAATTTGAGCACCTAGTGAGAGAGCTAGGTTAACTGAATTCTTGTTGGCGAGTTGGTAATATTTTGCGATTGATTTCCACCACATGGCAACCGATGGTTGTGATGTGGTTGTTCCTTGTTTAAGAGAAGAGAGGGATGTTATGAAATCAGTTATGATGGCTCTTTGAGATGGTTTGAATTTTCCATACCAAATGAGGTTTACGGAAATTTTACCAGTCAGAAGAGGGCCTTTGTGGTATTGAAATTTAAGTTGTTGGTCCGATTCAGTGAGTTTTCTAGCAGCTGAGATTAAATGAAGTAGTGAAATTGTGAGAATAAGGGTGAAGATTACACTTAACTTAAAAGATGCCATTTTGAGATAGAACAAAGTTTGAAGTAAGAACAAAGTCTGAAGTAGAAGGGATGTGGAAATGTTGTGAGTTGATGGAAATGTAAGATGGGGTTGTAGGTATATATAGTGGCAGTGTATTGAAAAGGAATTAACGTGTAAGATAATAGAAAGGTATCTATATAGTTGAAGTCAAATTATGTAGGAGGGTGTGCGGAGTGAGTGGTGGATGTGCCAGCTATATTACGCGTTGTTATTTTATTATTCCAGTTTGCATGAATTCATAGATTTGGGACAATAACAGCACATCTATGAAACAAAACGACAAAGCTGTGTATCCTTTGTACAAGGTATGCCCCTAGCTTTTGGGTTCATTCTCCATCGAAGAGAGTAACAACTTCTCTTTTGCGTGATTGATGATCAATCATTTTTTTTTGTTGAGAGATGATGATCAATCATTTTTATTCTCTCCATCTCTTATAAAAATCATGCAAAGAAGAGTTGGAAGATAATAAATTTGTCCAAAATGTCTCTAGCTAATATTAAATATCATTTTGTATAAATACTTTCAATCTTACTGTATTTTTTAAGTAAAATACCATTTGCGTTCTCTAAGTTAGATGATTATAACAAGTTAGTCTTTTAAGTTTCTTTTTTTTTTACAAATTGATCCTTTAAATCATAAAATATTTGCACCATTATCCTAATTTCATCAAACTAAGTCAAAAAGTATTTGTGTGGATGTCTAATGTTAAGTTGATTTGTCCAAACTCACTCCTCTTAAAACCAGTGCTCATACGTGTGTTATTCGGTATTGATTCAAAACAAAATTGACTAATTATTTGATTTATAATGTTGTTGATCAAATATTTATCTGTAAAATTAGGCTTGAATTCAAAAATAAGAAGAAGAAAATGGGTATAAGTAATGATGTTTGATGTCATAAACACATTTAGACCTACCATCTTAATGTTAAATGGTATATAAACACTTTTTAACGAAGTTGGCCGAAAAGATGGATGACAGTGTATATATTACATGACTTAAAGGACCAATTGAACAAAAAAAAAACTTAAAGATTTTTTTTTTAACAAGCAAAAATGAAATAAACATATAACTTAAAGAACCGCGGGAGGTATTTGGCCTATTTTTTATATTCTAAGATAATTTGGTAGTATTAATAATAGATATTTTAAAAAAATCAATGTATTTAAAATTTTACAGATAATCTTGTATTATGGGACACACAAATTTTTGTAACAGATCTTTATAATTAGTGATATATGAAGTATAATATAAGATTGCACTTAATTTGATCGTATTGAGAATGTGCAATTTTTATCTTCACTTGTTTCGGGTGATCTCTTTATATATTCTCCATTTGTTTTTTTTATTTTGCCTCATAAAAGTTTACGTGAGTTGAGTTTAAAGGCTCGTTAATGTTAAGATAACTTTTAAGGTTCAAAGGACATTTGCAGAAGAACTTTCATTCAGATACTTATGTATTTAGCCAATTTTAGTCCTTCAGTTTTCTATTTTAGATTTTATCCCTATGGTTTTGTAACAAATTTTTTTTTATCCCTATATCCCCATTGTTTTTGTCTGTTTTTTTAAGAGACCAAAATGAAATATATAAATTATCGATCGAAATAAGTTTTCTAGCATAAGATGTACCAAAAACGACTTAAAAGAAGTATAATGTTACTTTACAAGATAAACAAAATAAAAGAAGTGAAAATAAGCTCAGTTACGGTAATTACGAAAGCAATATGATTAAGCCTCAAAAAATGGTAATCAAAACCGAAAGAAAGTAAAAGAAAAAAAAACAAGAAAAACAAAACGAAGAAAGAAAAAAGTGGCCCTAAAGAAAAAGAAATTGCTCAACCACCCTTTGGTTCTATAGGGGTACTCATAGATCGGGTGTGATATGTTGCCTTGTTGATTTTCTTTTTCTAACTTTTTGTAAGATAAGTTGTAAATGGTACCTTAACATTTTTTCTTTGAATCAACAATTGTTTAACAAGATCAATTTCCTTTTGTGGAGTCGGATCAATTGACTTCTTAGAATGCCCAAGAGTAGCATTCGTATCTTTTTCTTGAACCGCCACCAAAGATTGTTGAGTTTTACTAGGTGACATATCCATCGTTGAGTTCGACTCTAACATGACATTAGTCTATTGATCTACAGGTTCCAAAATGAAATGGTGTTGCTGAAACATATCAATTGTCCTCCTAAGTACCGAACTCTCCACTCTTTTTTAGTAGTAAAGTTGGTAGAAAATAGGCTTAGATGGTTTGGACATGTAGAGAGAAGACCCGTAGATGCCGTTTGATGACATCTCGTCATTACGTAATTTTTATGTATGTTTGATCACAATTTGGAGTTCACAAGGCAACTTATGCAGCAAGAAAAGCAGAAAAATGAAGAAATACGCAAAGAAGCAAAACGTGTGACGATTTGTTGAAAACGTGACACGATCTGAGAAGACCAAAAACATGCTTTCGACATTGAGGAAAACGTATCACGATGGCAAAAACGTGACACGATTTGAGGAGACCCTAATTCAGCTGTTTGCGATTCAAAGGAAAACGTGTCACGATTTACTTAAAACGTGACACGATTTTAGGCAAGTTTTCGTGCCTATTTAAGCTGAAGTCTATTCCAAAGAACAGGGTTACGATTTGTAAACACCATTATGAGTAGCTAAGTCCATTAGAGGTTAGGTCTGAGATGATTCTTTGTAACCCTAATTGAACCATGTTGTTGTGAAACTCTATTTATTGTGAATGACAATCTAGTTTTTATTCAATTCAATTGTTCTTAATGCTTTTTATATCCTGATCAAATATAAACATGATTTAGTGAGAATGAATGACTACTGACCATAACTTTCTACTTAGACCTAATTGAATTGTTCTAATAAACAGGGTTAGTTTAGGAATTGGTAATCGTTTGTTAGTGATATTAGGTTAACGTGCTAAAACCTTCAAAGATTATTAGATCACCTAAGGAATTAGGGGCTGTAGTTTGAGAAGAGGGTCCTAACTCAAGGGATTGATTAGGACTATTTTGTTAACTATCGTGGAATTAGAAAATTATTCATAAGAATAGGTGTAGTATACCATTTAGGGGAACATAGATGATTCGAAAGACCTAAACTCATCTCTCTCTCTTATTCTAAAAACCAACTTTATTTTCAGTCGTTACTTTTATGCAATCAAACCAATCAACTGCCTAGTGGCAAATCAAAATAACTTTTATACATCCTAATGTGCAACGTAATTGAATTATTGGAATTAAAATCAGTCCTTGTGGGAACGATATTTTTACTACTTCGATAGTATTTGATACATTTACCAAACTTCTATCACCGTTGTAAGAAGAGTAGATCAAATAGAGGAGAGTCAGGTTAAAAGAGGTAGAGGAAGACCTAAGAAAACCATTCGAGAAACCATTAGAAAAGATTTAGAGGTCAATGAGTTGGATCCAAATATGGTTTTTGATAGAACATTATGGCATCATTTGATCCATGTAGCCGACCCCACTTAGTGAAATAAGGCTTGGTTGTTGTTGTTGTTGTAATTGTAAATTGAATATGGTCGGTAATTGTGAGGATCCTATTATTGAACAACTATGATGAAATGTTTGTGAGTAATATTGACAATAAAGAGTCTACGTGAACATATATCAGTTGATAGTTACTTTATATTATAAATGTAGGGTTCAGGTTTGAATTCCGGATTCACGACTAATTTATTTTAAAGGTGAAATTTTAACCACTCGTCTACTTGATAAAAAATTAATATTAACAATAATGATAAAGATAATAATTTTAAACTAAACCCTTAGCAAAAAAAATAAAATTCAAGATAATATTTATTCTATTTTTTGACATGAAAAGACAACCTTTATTATATAAATACAGGAAGAAAAAAAAGGTGAGAACACAGACGAAAAAATTGTTATTTTACCTTGATAATACCATTGCATATGCATTAGTTGAAGTTGGAATTATGAAATTAACGCCATTTATCCATGCAAATTTACTTTTTAAGCAATATTTTAACTTTTTAAGGGTTGTTTTTTTTAATTATGGAATTAGTTTACACGATCTTACAATGATTTCATCAAGAAATTGAATTATTTAAGGCTTAAATATGTGTTTGTTCCCTGTAAATAGGGCTTAGTTGAATATGGTGTTGGTGGTGGAAGAGAAGGAAGACAGGGAAGAAGAACCGGTTCTGAAGTGAGAGTTAGAAAGAGAAGAAAGAAGAAGAAAGAAACCAGGGGCATTATGGCCTTTTCACACGTGTCTTGGATCATTAAGGGTAAAAAAGTCACTTTGGGTAAAAAATGTTGAGTCAGCAAGGTCATGTCTCAGTCAGATGTCGCCACATTTGCCACGTAAGTAATCATGTGACATGTAAGCGTTCAGATATAATTAGGACCAAGACTCAAATGATTAATAATTGCAAGGAAGTTTTGGAAAGATTAGTAAGTATAATGACGAAAATTCTGCTGAGCCCTATTTGCAGGGAACAAATCAAACACATATTTAGACCATTATTTAATCATTCAAAATACTCATTGTGCCGCATTATGAGCGGAAAATTTGCCAAAGAAGTTTATCAAAAATCGAGTATTACTTTAATTTTCAGGATAATATTAACTATATCTTTTTAAATTTGCCATTTAATTTATACTATGTGCTTCAACACTCCCAACCCTTTCTTGTAAAAAGAAAAAAATGGAAACATTAAATCTAACACTAAAAAAAAGAAAAAAAATTATAATAATATTAAGTAGCTTGGCTTGATTTGGAATTGAACAGTGTATTAGTCACATTCATAGTCAACTTGCCAAACCATAAGCTTGATGCAAATCTTATCATAACTCTCAACTCAAGATTTTTCACGTTCTATTTTTTTTTCTTTTTCACTTTCTATTTATAATGCATCAGTATATAGTAAGACTATAATGGTAAAATTATGACATCTTCGCTTCATTCAATAACATTTGATTTGTGTGAATGTGTCTTTCGTCGAGATGGATAGAGTATGCCATGTGCTAAGTCTGTAGATGTGTTGCATGTATGGAGGACATAATAATATTGATATTATTTATTTATTAAGATTACAAAGATCAAAGAATTATCGAGGTTATAACAACTAATTGAATGAACAAATCAAAGAATCTCTCATTGCCTAACAACTAAAACACCATTTCTTTATACCAATGTAGAACAAGCTGAGGTTTTAGGATCAACAATCGCAGGCAACAAATACTTCCTTCCATTATCACCATTTGCGTTATAGCTAGCACCACTTGTTTTGTCCATCAAAAGGTCCCCAGCATAACCAGGATAAGCTCCTTTAGCATAAAAACCGGTACAAGCCGAAGCAGCTTCTAAAGGAGCTTCTTTTGGTCCTTGAAAATATCCATTACCAAAAGGATTCGTTACGGTTCCAGCTAAAAGACTAGCAACATTTATAACCATTCCGTCAAGACCCACATCGTTATTTGGTGCAACTAAAGGTACACTTTGTGGACCGTAAATTGGTTGATGAAATGGCCATGCGCATTGACCAGCACATTGTGTCTCTGAATTTCCAACCCAAATGTATGCGAATTTGTTTCTCTTCCCGTTTACGCGCGCACCATAAGAAGAACCATGGGTTCCACACCTACTTGAACAAAAACCGTCAACTAACACATCAGTAGCGGTTAGGACAACGTTGATGGCGTTTTGTTGTTGCCCTTTTGATGCCAGTTTAAGAATTTGGTTAGTTGTGAGAGATTTTCCTAAAGAGTAATTCTCTTCAAGAATTTGAGAACCTAGTGAGAGAGCTAGGCTAAATGATTTCTTGTTGGCGAGTTGGTAATATTTTTCGGTTGATTTCCACCATGTGGCAACAGATGGTTGTGATGTGGTTGTTCCTTGTTTAGGAGAAGAGAGGAACGTTATGAAATCAGTTATGATGGCTCGTTGAGATGGTTTGAATTTTCCATACCAAATAAGGTTGATTGAGATTTTTCCGGTGAGAAGAGGGCCTTTGTGGTATTGAAATTTAAGTTGTTGGTTCGATTCAGTGAGTATTCTAGCAGCTGGGATTAAATGAAGAAGTGAAATTGTGAGAAAAAGGGTGAAGATTACACTTAACTTAAAAGATGCCATTTGGGATATGTATTGAGATAGAACAAAGTATGAAGCATAAAGAATGTGGAAATGTTGTGAGGTGATGGAAATGTAAGGTGGGGTTGTAGGTATATATATAGTGGAAGTGTATTGAAAGGGAATTAACGTGTAAAATAGAAAGGTATATTATATAGTTGAAGTCAAATTATGTAGGAGTGAGTGATGGATGTGCCAGCTATATTACGCGTTGTTATTTTATTATTCCAGTTTGCACTTTGCATGAATTCATAGATTTGGGACAATAACAGCACATGTATGAAACAAAACGGGGTTTAAACTCTAGGGTGGAGCTTGTTAGGCGACAAACTAACGGTGTTGCTCATTCTCTAGCAAAAGAAGTCACGTTACTTGCTAGTCCCGTTACTTATTATGATATATTCAACTGTATTGAAACTCTTATCATTAATGAAATGTTATAAGTATGTTTCTCTAAAACAAAAAAAATGTATGAAACAAAACGACAAAGCCGTGTATCCTTTGTACAAGGCATATGCCCCTTGCTTTTGTGTCCATTCTCCATTATTGAAGACCGTAACAATTTTTCTTTTGCGTGATTGATGATCAATCATCTTTATTATATCCCTCTCTTATAAAAATCATGCTAAAAAAAGTTGTAAGAAATAATAAATTTGTTCCAAATGTCTTTTTTTTTTTTTTTTTTTTGAAAAATTTTTTTAAAATTTTTTTAAATTTTTTTTAATTTTTTTTTTTAAAATTTTTTTTTTTTTTTTTTTTTTTAGGAAAATTTGTTCCAAATGTCTCTAACTATTATTAAATCTCTTGTTGTATAAATACTTTCAATGTTACTATATTTTTTATATTCTAAGATAGATTGGTTGTATTAATAATAGATATTTAGAAAAGAAAAAATAATAATCAATGTATTTAAAAATTTATCGATACACACAAATTTTGGTAACAGATCTTATAATTTTAGGGATATTTGAAGTATAATTGAAGAAAATTGCACTTAATTTGATCGTACTGAGAATGTGCAATTTTTATCTTCATTTGTTTTGGTTTATGTCTTTATATACTCTCCATTTGTGTTTTTTTTTCCTTCATAGATGTTTACATGAGTTGACTTTGGGAACTCATCAATGTTAAGATAGGTTTCAAGGTTGAAAAAACATTTCAGAAGAACTTACATTCAGATAATTATGTATAATTATTCTTTTGTCTTTTTGTCTACATGGTACATAAGGTATAGTATATCACCCTTGTTCAGTGTAATATTGAGTTCTTAGACATTTCTCTTGTTATGTAGGAGGGGCAAACTCTATCTAGGTCACTCATGTTCCTTATCATGATTCATGGAGTACCTACCAACCGACTTTATAGCCATCTTGTTACGGACAATGTTTGTACGGCAACTAAGAACTTGACTCTTACATCTAGGGTACATAGTGGTTTCAGGTCGAAGGGTGAAATACACCACTTATCATGTACTATGAGAATAACTTGTGATATTTACATAACTTTTTATGTATTATTCTGATGGCGGGTCAATCCAATATAAATATTACTAATAATATTTATATATGAGTAGTGTTAACTTATGCCGTTAGGCACATATTAAGAAACTCAAAAGGAGAAATATTTCCTAAAATTTTGTGCATTTAATTGATTAAAAAGTTAAAGAGTAAATGCAATGCACACATTTCAATAAATTATTTCTATATTTGAATCACTAACTTGTATCTTGAGGGTACAAGTTAACATTTCCCTTTATATATATATGGGAAGACTTGATAACTCTTTATCGATGATACGTGAGATGTGATCATCAGTCTACCTACATAATAGTCTATATTCTTTAATGCTATCCCACTTAACAATAAAGTTGGACTACAAACACTTTAATAATAATGTCCTTATATTTAATGGGGTCTCACGATTAACTTATATTTAATGTTTCATTAAACAGACTAATTATTCTAGGGACTTTATTATTTTGAAACAAAACAAAATCAATTAGGAAATGACTAATTCTATATTAAATTCATAATACAAAGTCAAATCCAATCAATACAGATTTTTTATTAGGGTTTACTCCGACAATCTCCCACTAGCATTAAACACCAAATTAAATATTAACTCACAATGTGTACTTGTAAAGTGTTAGCATCATGCACACTCTAGGCAATATACTCTACTACTAGATAAGGAACTTTTTCCTATGTTGGTAAATTATACTTCTTTCAATTTCTACTTTCGATCTTCTATCAAAAAACAATTGAAGTGTCAAATTATACATTTGAATTGTTGGTAAGATCTAGTTTTCATTGGACGCAAGATTAAACCATTTTCACCTCAGACGGGATCAATTGAATCCACAACGCAAGAAACAAATATTTTGCTCAATTATGAGCCAAACGGTCCAAATCAAATATTTGACCTATGTAATAAAAACAACAACTATTTGAAGCTTGTACTCTTACATCTTACATAGTTGTCATCTAAGCATAGCATTTTATTCCAGATTACGATCTGGACATACTGTTCACCAATATGAAACTCCACATCCTTGTAACTACCCTCTTTCACACGGCCCCCCTTTACACCATACATTACCGACAACACTCTAAACTATAGTCCTCCTCGATCCACCACCACCCCCCAACACCAATCACCTAGTATAACAATGTTAAGCTCGCTTATCCACAAAATACATAAAGGGCGACCACCCAACTCTACAATTCATAACGGAGGCAGCTTCATTCAACAAAGAATCATTGACATTCACACCAACCATCAAACTTTTATTTATGGCGTGGAGCGCTTATTAGTCATCTTTTCTTTTACATAAATATTTAGTATGGTCTCATAAGCGTTGTCACGTTATAAATGAGTAGACAACATTATAAAAAAAATTATTCAAGAATGAGACAAGAGACCGAAATTCCAAAATAAATTAGAGAAACAAAAAACCAATTTTTAAAATTGAGAAACCAAAACATCATTTTTTTTTAAATAGAATGATTAAAACTGCATTTATAACAAAAATATAAGAAAGTTTTATGTTATAAAAGAAATTATTCAAGAATGACACGAGAGACCGAAATTCCAAAATAAATTAGAGAAACAAAAAGCCAATTTTTAAAATTGAGAAACCAAAACATCATTTGTTTTTTAAATAGAATGATTAAAACTGCATTTATGACAAAAATATAAGAAAGTTTTATGTTATAAAAATAATTATTCAAGAATGAGACAAGAGACCGAAATTTCAAAATAAATTAGAGAAACAAAAAGCCAATTTTTAAAATTGAGAAACCAAAACATCATTTTTTTTTTTTTTAAATAGAATGATTAAAACTGCATTTATGACAAAAATATAAGAAAGTTTTATGACTAGTATAGTGGAAAACTTCTATGAAATGTAAGTTTCGCTTCATTTGTAGAGAAGTCAATTTTGATTTGGGAGACAAAATTAAGACCAACATATTTTTTTTTTAGAAAATTTAATTAATACCAACATGCTTGGTTGCTTTTAAGTAAAATTAATTTTATTTTTGAAATTGATTCTACTTGAGACTATGATTTGTAACTTCTTATTCTAAAATTAATATTTGCACACAAATATTCCTATAAACTTAGCTCAATTGATAGGAATATAACTTATTATATGTCGGGGTCGGGGTTCAAACCTCAGACACCTTATTTCTACCCATTTAAAAATGTGTGACCTCTAACCACTTACTATAGTTAACAAAAAAATAAAAAAAAAATTTACACAAAAATTTATAGCTCAACTTATTTTTGGCTTGAATATATCTTAATACAAAGAATGATATGAAGGGGAGAAGATTGAAGACATAATGATATTATTTTTAAGATAAAAGAATCAAAGAATAAAAAATTAATTATCGACATTATAACAACTAATTGAACGAACAAATCAAAGAATCTCTCATTGCCTAACAACTAAAACACTCTTTCTTTATACCAATGTAGAACAAGCTGAGGTTTTAGGATCAACAATCGCAGGCAACAAATACTTCCTTCCATTATCACCATTTGCATTGTAACTAGCACCACTTGTTTTGTCCATCAAAAGGTCCCCAGCATAACCAGGATAAGCTCCTTTAGCATAAACACCGGTACAAGCCGAAGCAGCTTCCAAAGGAGCTTCTTTTGGTCCTTGAAAATATCCATTACCAAAAGGATTCGTTACGGTTCCAGCTAAAAGACTAGCAACATTTATAACCATTCCGTCAAGACCCACGTCGTTATTTGGTGCAACCAACGGTGTACTTTGTGGACCATAAATTGGTTGGTGAAATGGCCATGCGCATTGACCAGCACATTGAGTTTCAGAATTTCCAACCCAAATGTATGCAAATTTGTTTCTTTTTCCATTCACGCGTGCACCATAAGAAGAACCATGGGTTCCACACCTACTTGAACAAAAACCGTCAACTAACACATCAGATGATGTTAGGACAACGTTGATGGCGTTTAGTTGTTGTCCTTTTGATGCGAGTTTAAGGATTTGGTTAGTTGTGAGCGATTTTCCTAAAGAGTAATTCTCGTCAAGAATTTGAGTACCTAGTGAGAGAGCTAGGTTAACTGATTTCTTGTTGCTAGTGAGTTGATAGTATTTTTCGGTTGATTTCCACCACGTGGCAACTGATGGTTGTGACGTGGTTGTTGGTTTTTTGGAAGAAGAGAGTGA
>Ga0228711_1011051_pt1 | contig 11636 bp, 10 predicted proteins | sample MedpolnodulmetaG_2_FD_177996 | JGI IMG/M metagenome (GOLD analysis project Ga0228711, IMG submission 177996) | Root nodule microbial communities from Medicago polymorpha collected in Santa Monica, California, United States - brown nodules | ecosystem: Host-associated > Plants > Roots > Nodule...
CTTTTGCCAATTGTGCGATTTTGCACCCCATGTTTTTAAACGAGCGATTTTGCACCCCATCCTTTTCCCCCTTTCTGATTTGAAGGCCCCCCATGTGTTTTAGTGATGATGTGTATGATTTTGATGACGTGTCTTCATTTAATCTTTGCCACGTGTGTAAATGTAATTTTTAAAAAACAAAAAATTGATTTTGGAAATTAAAAGAAAATTCGGATCTTGTTAAAATAAAATTAAAATTAAAATAAAATACAAACAAAAACAAAAAAACCAATTAAAAAAATAAAATTAAAACAAAAATAAAATTAAAACAAAAACCAATTAAAAAAACCTAATTATTTATTTTAATTTTTTTGGAAAGGTTATGATGTTTATGAACAATAATACCGTGAAGTTGAAAGGGAAAAAAAATGTGAAAGGATTTTTCTTTTTAAGTTTTACGGTGTTTTAAATAGATATTTTTTGTCTAAAAAAAATATGTGAATAAAATCCAAATGGAAAATAATTAAAATAAATAATTAGGATTTTTTAATTAGTTTTTGTTTTAATTTTATTTTTTTAATTGGTTTTTGTTTGTATTTTATTTTATTTTAATTTTAATTTTATTTTAACAAGATCCGAATTTTCTTTTAATTTCCAAAATTATTTTTTTGTTTTTTAAAAATTACATTTACACACATGGCAAACATTAAATGAAGACACGTCATCAAAATCAGACACATCATCACTAAAACACATGAGGGGCCTTCATATCAGAAAGGGGGAAATTGATGGGGTGCAAAATCGCTCGTTTAAAAACATGGGGTGCAAAGTCGCACAATTAGCAAAAGATAGGGGTGAAAAGTGCAATTAAGCCTTATTACTATTATTCCGTTGCGATGTTTTGAGAAAATTATTGATGCATTTTGATCTTATTGAAGAAGTAACATCAACATCCTTGTATGATTTATATTATTTGCGTAATTTATCGTTGTAAGGGTTTAGGGTGTTACACTTATCATGAAGAATGAACATATGAAGAGAATCATAAAGGGATTGGGAAGCTGAGATGATTATGGTGGAAGATCTACTGGAAGGTCAACCAGAAGTAACGTCCTTGAAAGAAGGATGCCTCACAAAAGCTGGGGAGTGATCTCCATAGATTCCGTGAAGCACAAACTCAAGCAGCTGATAATACCATCCATGAGAATTGATATCACCATAATTGATATCATAGCTAAGCAGCTGAATTCTGCCATTCGTAAGGGTACTTGGGTCCAACTCATAAAAAATGGGAACACTACTATTTCTTTTATGCCTAATGATGATCTCTTATGCTACTTCAAAGAAGCCTTGATTGCTGGATTTGGGTGATTTCCAGTACCACATTCAAGGTGGTGAAGGTCTCTGGCGTCACTCTTATTGCTAGGTGGATGAAGCTGAAGTAAGAGTTGCATTTTGAATCTACTATAGCAGAAGAGGAACTAGGATTGAGATTGAAGATTTTTGGGCTTCTAGATGTTGAGTTCAAACCTCTGTATGATCAAAGATTCTGATATCTTATCAATATTCTGATATGCATTTGATTATTTGTTTTGATGCACTTAAAAGTGACTCAGAATGAATTTAACTAACTAGGAAAAAGACTTAGGAGAAGCTTGCAAACCTCACCTTATTGGGTTATCACAAACTCAAGGGGAGCTTGCAATCTCAGAACCTAATACTGTCAGACTCAGGGGGAGCTTGCAAACCTCATACCTTGAAGTCTAACTATTAATTAAATTAACTAACAATTGTTCAAAATACTTGTGTTTGTCATCATAAAAAAGGGAGATATTGTTAGAACAAGAATGGTTCATACAAGTACTTGTATTAAAGACCAATTGCAATACTAACATATGTTCATGTATGTAGAATCTATCTGTCACAAAGAAAGGACATATGAAGAGCATCAAAAAGGGATTGAGAAGCTTAGAAGACTATGGTGGAAGATCTGGTCAAACATAAGTCAACGTCCTTAGAAGAAGGATGCCTCACAGAAGCTGGAGAGTGATCTCAACAGATTCTGTGAAGGACATCAGACAAGAACTTTTTTGACTCCAAAAAGTTACCTAAGAGACTTAAGAACTTTAGTAAATAAGATAGACGATCATTTTATCAAAAAAAATTAGAAAGGGAATTTGTAACAACTTTTTTGGCTCCAAAAGTTGACTAAGAGACTTAAGAACTTTTATAAATAAGATAAGATACGCGATTATTTTCTAAAAAAAACAAAAACAAAAAATTTAGGAAGAAAATTTGCAACAACTTTTTTGGTTCCAAAAAGTTCCCCAAGAGACTTGAGAACTTTTATAAATAAGATAAGATAAGATATATATGCGATCATTTTCTAAAAAAATCAAAAACAAAAAAATTAGAAAGGAAATTTTCAACAACTTTTTTGACTAAATAATGTTGCTTAAGAGACTTAAGAACTTTTATAAATAAGATACACAATCATTTTCTAAAATAAAAACAACTTTTTTGGCTCCAAAAAGTTGACTAAGAGACTTAAGGACTTTTATAAATAAGATAAGATACACGATTATTTTCTAAAAAAATAAACAAAAAATTTATGAAGAAAATTTGCAACAACTTTTTTAGTTCCAAAAAGTTCCCTAAGAGACTTAAGAACTTTTATAAATAAGATAAGATAAGATATGCGATCATTAAAAAAATAAAAAACAAAAAAATTAGGATGGAAATTTTCAACAACTTTTTTGACTCCCAAATGTTGCTTAAGAGACTTAAGAGATTTTATAAATAAGATACACAATCATTTTCTAAATTAAAAACAAATTTTTTAGCTCCAAAAAGTTGACTAAGAGACTTAAGGACTTTTATAAATAAGATACGCGATCATTTTCTATATAAAAAGAAAAAGCACAACAAAAAACTTGGAAGGAAATTTGCAACAACTTTTTTGACCCCAAAAAGTTGCTTAGGAGACATAAGAATTTTTATAAATAAGATACACAATCATTTTCTAAAATAAAACAAAAAAAAAATTATGAAGGAAATTTGTAACAACTTTTGTAGCTCTAAAAAGCTGGTTAAGCGAGTTAAGAACTTTTAGAAATAAGATACATGATCATTTTCTTAAAAAAATAAAAAAAGAACAAAAAATTAGATACACGATAATAAGAGGTTCAAGAACTATAATAAATAAGATACACGATCATTTTCTAAAAATATAAAAAAAAAGAGCAAAAAATTAGGAAGGAAACTTGCAACAACTTTTTTGGCTCCAAAAAGTTGCCAAAGAGACCTAATAATTTTTACAAATAAGATGATTAAGAAGGAAATTTGCAACAACTTTTTTGACTTCAAAAGTTTTCCAAGAGACTTAAGAACTTTTATAAATAAAATATTTATATTCAAGGTTTTGACAGCTGTATCTGTGTGTTCATATCCATCCTTACTCATCAAAATTAAAAACCAAATCATTTATTCTCAAATCAACACCACCCATAAAATCACAAAAAAACTTCACATAACACAATCTTTTATTCCCAAATCAAAAAACCAAATCAAGAGACGAGGGATCCGTTCCTTACCCAAATCATCATCGTTTCAAACAAAATCATCATCGTTCCTTCCTTATTCTTCATTCGAATGAATCGGTTTCATTTATGACTAATTAAATGACTTTATAATTTTCTTTTTAAGTGTGTAGACCGTCACATAAGTGTTGACCGGTCCAAATTGGCCATTTGCAAAGAGGGTAAAGTTAAGGAACTCGTTTTTTTTAATAGGGGGCCAAAGTTGCTCCCTTCTACACCAAATTGAAATGGCGATGCCGTCGAAGAAAGAAACGAGTTTAGCCGATCACAAACAGAAGCAAAACTACGTGACGGAATTTCAAAACTACAAAGACGGCGCTTGGTACGCCGTCATGGTTACGCTCCAAGAAAAGGAAATACTGCAAGTTAGTTACGAAAAATTCAACGATGGATACGATGACGATTTGTTCCATCCATCGCTTTTTGATTCGTTGAAAGAGCTACATGAGTTTGAGAAACGATTCCGGCCTGTTTCCGTTCAAGCTCAAGATCATGAGTGTGATAAACTCGTTCACGGTGTTAGGGTTTGCGCCTCGCTGCGCTTCAACTCTGATGGCCTTCGCTTCTATGATGCTGTTGTTGATAAGGTTGGTTTCTTCATCATTTTCTCACTTTTTTTCAATGTTGTTTTGAGAAATTTTTAGAAAACCTAGAAGCATTTCTTATTAGGTCTTTGCACGTTGTTTCATGGTCCATAGTTTTGTGTAAATATTAAATCTAGCTTTAGAAAATTCAGAAGCATTCCATACCAAAGCTCTGTATTCCCATTCTTTGGGTTGAAGGGTTAGGACTAAATCATATTATTCATGTTCATTCATGCATCTATACTTTTGTAAGTAAGTGCATGTATTAATGGGTAGATCGTTGTAAAGATATTTTATGCATTAATTTTATTATTAAACCTAACTTTAGATAACCTAGAAGCACTTCTTGTTAGGTCTTTGAATGCTACTATATGAAGTAAGCAACTCACTTTAAACTGTGAAGTGGACAATATCAACTGTTAATTTAAAAATTAAAGGCAGATATTGTAGTTACATCATAACAAATCATGAGTTTGCTATAATAACAATCCTTGATTTTCTCACTTCACACTTTGCTCACTTTAGAGGATCCTTGCCCATCAACGATAAGATAAATGTTGTAGCAGCAACATCTAGGATCAAGAATTGAAGTTTTAGGTATGAGTTGGTTCTTTTTTAGTGAATTTTTCTTTGAATCTCTGTTTGATTGTGAATGTTTTTATAGGTGAAAGAACGTAATCATTCTCAGAAAAAAAACTCAGAGTGCTTGTGTACGTTTATCTTATCCTGGTTACAAGGGCCAAATGAGGGGAAGTTGTCTGCAGCAGGAATTGGTGACATTTGCATTGTGCAGCCGATAAGAGAGCACGTTCCAGCTGTGGCTTCGTTCTTGGATATTTCAAGGAGGATAATAGAATCGAAATCTAGACAAGAGTTGGTGGCACACTGCCATAAAGGAACAAAAACTAAGACCAAAATGGGGTTTTTCGAAAGAATGGAAAAGGTGAGTAGTGTATGTATCTTTATGTTCCCAAAGTACTTTCAATTAGTTTTTTGTTGAGAATTTTTTATTAATAGTATAAGATTTTTGGATGATTTTTTGTGTTTGAACTCATATATTCCTCTTCAGGGAAAACAACGCGCCAAACGATCGTTGTTGGGTTCGTCTTCTTCCGAAGGTTTGTTTTTATCATTCTATGTGATAATAGAGGTTAATTTTGAAATTTGATTCAATGCATTGGGCTTTTCTTCAGAAATATTTTATGCTTTTATGATATATATGTTTTATGGTTCTCTTCGTATGATTTCCCTCGTGACTCTGATAGGACCTTCTATGTTTTACTGCGTTGTAGAAACCATGGAAGATAAAGAGTTGGAAGGAAAAAGGAATGTGTGTATGATATTGATCGGGAATGTTGATAAAGAACTATGTCCATCAACAACTGTAGAGTTCTTGTACAAACATACCCAAGTATCAGCTAGTATCTTCATTTTTCCTAGTTTATCTTTCGAGATAAATACTAGGGGGGTTATTATGTCGCACACTGAACAAGATTTCCAAAAGCTTTGTGACTTTTTGACAGATCAAAACTACATCATCACATCATCAACTGGCAGGTAGTATAGTTCTTAAACATTGACGTATGATTCCTCGACTTAAGTTATTATTTTAGCAAGTTCCATGTTGTTTTGGTAGTAATTATTTCGTAATTTAACCCACAATACTTCGAAAAATGTTATGACTCCGCGAGAGAATTCAGTTTATGTTATCTATGATTGTTTTGATTTTCCATTTCAAACCTCTTTACCGTCTTTTTTCAGGCCATGGGTGGTAATTGAAAAACAAGTAGGTCTCAAAAATATCAAAGCATCAATAGGAACATTGTTTCCTAAATCTGAGGTAAGTTTATATACATTTTTCTTTCCTCCTCTTTTCCAATGAAGAATAACTTAATGGCACGATAGTAGAGCATGGCCGTGTGTCAAGACTATAGGATCCTCACATTAATCAATTTTGCGCGAGCACCTTGACCCCTGATGAGAATGCACGCATTACTTTAAACATGTAATCCTTATTACTTTAAACATGTAATCCTTAATGCAAAACGTTTTGTTTTTTCAGAATGCACCACAAGAAGGAAAGAATAAAACAAGCAACAATTTAAAGATTGTACATTCAGGAACTCTAGAATTCAAGATTGCAAGTGCTAAGAGAGATTTGTTTACAGAATTTGCTAACCATGAAGAGCGGCTGCACAAGAAGCTTGCAATTTTGGAGGAAAGTATATCTGAAATCTGAAACTAGTTCTTTCAGTGAGCTTGTTTAATAGTTAACAACTAGTTCTTTGATAAGAAGTAGTTTCTTTCATAAAGTTATGAGCTTTATGTAAACATGTTGTAACAGTCCGATTTTCGCTAAATTTATTTTAATTAATTTTTGTATGTGTTTATATGTGCTTGTATGTGATTATTTGCCTATGTGTGTATTTTGGTTGGGTTTAGGAGAGTTGGCTTAAAGAGGGTATTTTAGTCATTTTGGACTCGGGGGTATTTTGGTCATTTTGTGAGCAATGGTAAATTAGTAATTGTACTATGAGGATTATTTGTAGTGTTTTGGTGGCAGAAAATATTTTTACTAAATTAGTAGTAAGATGGGATAATTAATTAAGAGCTGGTAACTATTCGTTACTTTTATCCGTTAAGTGAGTATAAACTTTGTGAATTAGTTATTAAGAGTTTTAAGCCCATTAAGACAATTGAAGGTTGAACCCATTTATGTAGAGCCTATATAAACTCTAGTCTTTAGAGAAATTAGGTCATTTACACATGTCACAAACTTTTGAGAGGGGCAGAGAGAGAGAGCAAGAACAAGGGTTAGAGAGAAGAAGCTTTGGAGAAGAAGAAAAGAGTATAGATTCAAGAGGGTGGAGCAAAATTGAAGCCAAAGCTAGAATTGTGCTCAATTGAGGTAAGGGGGATAGTATACATTCCTAATTTAAGCTAAAAACTCTTTTTCTACATCATCTCATATGTGCTTATTTTGTGAATTGAGAATTTTGTGTATTTAAATGATCAATTTCGTGTCCCTCCTTCGACACTAATTTTGGGTATTGGAAGTTGATGCTAAACATGTTGTTGTTGTTGATTTTACATACTTGAATTGTGGTTATATGAAACTTTGTTGATTTTTCCTCAAATTGATATAAATTAGTGGTGTTGTTGTTGATTGTGATGAATTCATATTTAAATAAGGTTGTTGTTGAATTGGATATGTTGTTGTTGCTGAATTATACCATGGTATTCCATTTGTGAAGTTTTGGGTTGAATTTGTGAAGTTTGTGTTAAGTTGTTCATGTGAAGGACCAAAATGAACTTTTGATATATGAGGTTGTTAACTGTGTTTTTGAATGTTGTTGGATGAGTTAGACCTAGTAGAATTTTTGTTTTCATGTTGTGTTGTGTTAGTCGAGTCGTTTGGGAGAAAATGGGATTTTCGTGTGAAAAGTTGATGTTTAATCATTTTTGAAAATAAGTGATTATGTGAGGTTCTGGAAAAATGATGTTGAAAATAAGTGATTATTCGTTGAATATGATTGTTAGTATTGAATTAATATTATTATATTAATTCAACGATGATCCTGTCATTCTTTATTCTTTGCTCAATCAGTTATATCTATAGTCTTGTGATCTTGTTGCTCTTCGCTCAATCTTGCTATTCTTCCTTATTCTTCTTTCAATCCGTAATATTTATAGCCTTGTGATCATGTTGTTCTTCCTTATTCTTTTGTCATCTTGTTATTCTTCCTTATTCTTCGCTCAACGTGTTTTATTTGTAGCCTTGTGATCCTGTTATTCTTCCTTATCTGGGTGTATACCCGTTTTACACACTAGTAAGGAAGAATAACATGATTGAGAGAAGAGTAACAAGATCACAAGGTTATAGATACAACAGATTGAGTGAAGAATATGGCAGAATATCAGGATCACCATCGATTTGCACTCTTGATGTTTTTTATTTTATTTTTAAAGAAAACACTCTTGCAGTTATTAACGTAGCTGAACACTTTGCAAATAAATCAAATTGGAATCCTCCCTTGGAAAAATGATTGGACCTTTCTAATTGTAATAGGTGTTAAGTATATGATCATGTTCTATTGAATTAAGTTAATTGAACTTAATAACTAACTCCTTATCTGAGAATCTCACAAAAATCAACAAATTAAGCAACATGAAAGAAGGTCGAAGTTCAAATAGCTCGCAATAGTCAAAGTTCCATAGTGAAGTCAAAGAAGATTAATATGTCACCTTCTCTCATCCCTTAGTAGAAGTGGTTACTATATGTCTTTGAATAGAAGTGGTTACTATATGTCAAAGAAGATTAATATCTCACCTTCTCTCATCCTTTAGTAGAAGTGGTTACTATATTTATAAAAAAGAGAAATTAGTGTCGCACTCAAAAATTCATCTCCGAGAACTCATATGTTTACATATGCATTGTGAGGACGAATTCAACCTCATTTCCTTATCATTCTAATTTTTTACATGAGAATAACTAAAATATCCTAACTTTCATTCTCTCTTTTTATTATCAAGTAGAGAAAATATGTATTATCACAACCAGACTCTGATACAATCTTATAAATCGTGGTTGAGCCTAATACAACTTCACAAAAAAATATGTATTCTCATTTTTTTGTTATGTGGGCTAACGGGCTACCCGCGTCCGGTTTGAGCTACCCCTAATGGGTACCGGCCTTTTTAAGGGGTCTATAATCCCTATAAAAATTTGGGCTCAATATTTATGGATCAAACCCTATAATTAATCGGGTTAAATGAGCCAGCCCGTTTTGACAACTCTAAACACAACTACCTCTCGCACTCTGTGTGTCATATCCATCCTTACTCATCGAAATAAAAAACCAAATCCTTTATTCTCAAATCAATACAACCCATAAAATCACAAAACAATATCACATCTCACAATCCTTTATTCCCAAATCGAAAAACCAAAACAAGAGATGAGGCATCCGTTCCTCACCCAAATCATCATCGTTCCAAAAAAGAAATCATCATTGTTCCTTGCTTATTCTTCATTTGAATCAATCGATTTCATTTATCACTTTATAATTTTCTTTTTAAGTGTGTAGGGTGACACATAGGTATTGACCGGTCCAAATTGGCCATTTGCAATAAGGGTAAAGTTAAGGAACTCAGATTTTTAAATAGGGGCCAAACTTGGTCCCTTCTACACAAAATTTGAAATGGCGACGCCGACGAAGAAAGAAACGAGTTTAGTCGATCACGAACAAAAGTAGAATTATGTGACAGAGTTTTGAAACTACAAAGACGGCGCTTGGTACGTCGTCATGGTTACGCTGCAAGAAAAGGAAATATTGCAAGTTAGTTACAAAAATTCAACGATGGATACAACAATTTGTTCCATCCATCATTGTTCGATTCGTTGGAAGAGCTACATGAGTTTGTCTAAAGTAATAAAAATCTTTTTCGTTCAATATTGCTAAACTAATCCTCGACAACGGCGCCAAAATCTTGTTGCGCTAAAAACACACTTAGAGCAAGTGCACTCTATCGCAGAAGTTGTATAAAAGATTACCATATCCATATGGATTAATTAACAAGTACCAAACTAATTAAGATTAATTTATTATTTAGACGAAGAAGTAGTAGAATAGTTTCGGTGACCGAGTGAAAAGTAACGACGAAGAAGAATAAAAGTGCGAAGATGTAAATCAATAGAGAGAGGTCTAGGGTCGCAGTTTCACTTGCAAGTTTTGATTCCTTTATGTCTAGTTTTAATTAAATTCCTCTATTTCTATTCAATCACCAATCCCTTTACTAAAACTATTAATCCGTTTGGTCATTCGTGATTAATATTCTTTCTTCTAAGTTAACACTTTGTTTGGTCATTCAAAGAATTGAAACTCAAGAAGAGCATAAAGAACAAAAAGGTTGAACGATTGGAAGACTAAAATTAAGGTTTGATCATGCAATAATTCTAGTCTCAAATGTTCTATAGGTCCACCAACTAATTGCAGTACGATCGCTGATCAATTAAGTTGATTATTAACATGCAAGGTTTGATCATTCCTAATCATGTGATAAAATCAATAGAACAAACTTGATTGGAATAGAAATAGAAATTCAAATAATAAACTAGAACATGACAAGGTCTCTCAACATACAAGATTCACCTAAGACCCTAGAAAAGTAATTTAGCTATCCATAATCAAGAAGAACACTAAAATAGAGATAAAACTCATGAAATTAAGGGTAAGAAATAACCCTAAATTAAAGGAAGGAAAATTCTTGCTGCAAGACTTCAATCTTGAATCTCTACTCCAAAGCTCTTCATCTCTTCATTCCAATTTTGCTCTCTCTGTAGCGTGTAGTGTATCTCCCAAAATTCCTTCAATTCTCTTCCCACTTGTTGTTCCAAAAATCCCTTTCCTTTTCTTAGCATGTAAGTCTTCAATTCTCTTCTTTTGTATCACCGCCTCTACCATATGTTTCAGCTGCTTGCTCTCTTTTTATTTTGTCACCTATATCATTCATTGTGGAGCCAACTTGTTTTTATTTGGAGGAAGACAAAAGTCTTTGTTTTTCCTTGTTCAATTGACCGCCCCTTGACCGTTTGTATACCATTTTGCCTCTTAATCTCATGCAATGTAATGTAATATGTCAAGTTGTCAACCACTCATATTGGATAATCACGTGACATTGAGCCTGTAATTGAAAAAGAAAATTCTACCCATTGTAAAGAAACAAGTTTTATAATGCCTTCACATGTAAGTACATATACGCATACTCTAGTATGATACTAGTATACATAGACATAAAAGTATAGATATATATGGATTGTAATCTTATAAATAATATAATATATTTCTTATATTATATTTCTTATTAATCTGGAGAGAGTAGAGAACGAGAGGGAATAGAGTTATTTCCTGAAGTGTTGGGGTAACATTTTTTTTTATCTGTTCAAAAAGAATTATTTGATAATATTATATTTATGGGTGTAACACTTTTTTTAAAAGCTGAAAATAAATAATGTGTGTAACACTTTTTTCAAATTGTCACCGCAAAAATGTTACAAAATGTCATATGTGTAGTAGTGTATAGTCATTGTTTCATTTATGGTGAGGCCTAGCCTACCTTTACAAACACATGGGCAATTTACCCATGTAGCCTAACACCAATAAATAGCAGCCACATGTACTCTGTTGTATTTGAAATACTCATTATTTAATTTTATAGATTATTACCATATACTTTTGTTATTTTGCAGATTGACCCATGCATTAATTAATTTACGAAAAAAATTCCAACTATTTTCTTCTTCTGCTGCGTAACTAACTACTTTCTTGTTCTGCATTTTCTTCTTTCAATTTTTGAACCCAACCATTTTTTCCTTCAATCCTTTCATAATTTGGGAAAAAAATTGATTCATCTTCATCAACATCAAATTCATCCTCTTTACTATCCACTCATACCATTTCTTCCCTCTCATCTT
>Ga0228711_1011054_pt1 | contig 11636 bp, 2 predicted proteins | sample MedpolnodulmetaG_2_FD_177996 | JGI IMG/M metagenome (GOLD analysis project Ga0228711, IMG submission 177996) | Root nodule microbial communities from Medicago polymorpha collected in Santa Monica, California, United States - brown nodules | ecosystem: Host-associated > Plants > Roots > Nodule...
CTGAAAAAATATTTATACGGGAGATTTATTATCTTTTGATCCCAAGTGTTTATTTGCAATATATTTATGTTGACTGCTAGAACTATTTAGTATTTATATCTTGTAAATGTTTTTTTTTTTGTCTCTCTTTATCAGTTATTCATTTTAGATCAAAGCATGTTTGTGGGTAGGTTTGTGTACTCGTATTTAGAAACTCCCGTTCTTGGTTATCTCTTTTATCACCTTTTGCTATTAGATTCTTTCTTGGTGGTCAGGTGCCGAGTGATTCTCTATTTTGAGTGGCATCTTGTTTTCGTTAATAGTTTTCTCATCACTTGAGTTTCAAATTACCTACTACTTAACTGTTTCCACACATGAAAGCATGAATTTCTGTGACAGTGGGTCAGATCTGCAGGTTGTCAACTTCATTTTACAGACTATAGATCCTAGCAACTCAGTTTTGCGGAAGGCATGCTTCCAGAGTTCCTGGACAACTTTCAAAGAAGTTGTACGTGTATATCCTATGGTTGCTGTCAATGAGTCTTGGACCAGACTGGCAGTCGGAGATGTGATTGGAGAGGTTAACAATGCAAGCATTAGGGTTTATGATATGCAAAGGTATCAGGATTAGGAAAAAAGAGTGTAATTTTAATTCAGGATTTAGGCTAACAATATGTAGATACCCCGTCATTATTAGTTCTGTCACACACATGTACTTGAGACAAGTGCACTTAACTTGATTTTGTATCATTTTGTGTCATATGTGTGGCGGGGTTGGGATTGGATGGAATTGGAATGAAAATTTGAAGAGAAATATTAACTACATGCTATTTTTGAGAAAAAAATAAGTCTATTGTGGCCTTATACATGCTGCTAATCTTGAACAGCTGAATGGTGATTTTCGTGGTTTATAATGGATTTCACTTAAAGGTAAAAGGAAGAAATTTCAATCATTAATGAAAAATTCGATTATTGATTTTATAAGCATGTGTAATTTAATTTTTTTAATCAACTCCATTATAGACATTTGAAAATCATAACTTCTTAAATTCCAATTTCAAATCTTTGTGACTTGTCTATATTAAATACAATGCACTTATAACTTGTTAAACTCCTTGCCCCCTCTCAAAAAACATACACCTTAATGCTTCCTTTTTGAAACTTACGAAATCTGATTCAGATTATTATCTGCTTGTGTTTATTTGCGCTGATGACTGAAGAGATAATAATTCTCTATAATGGAAGCCTTTGTTTTTATGCAGTGTAACAATGATAAAGGTTTTGGATGCAAGTGGGCCTCCAGGACTTCCTAGTTTGCTCACCGCAACCGCTTCAGGAGCAGTGTTAACTACTGCAATCTCAGCACTAAGCTTTTCGCCAGATGGAGAGGTACTTAGGAATTGTTGATGCTTATTTTACATTGTTGGCGTTTTTTATATGTTCTAGTTGGGGCAAGTTCTACAGGGGACCCATGGTGAACCAGTAGTTGAAAGTTGCCCAAAACACCAACGACGACTGATGTCACCCTCTAGAATTAGAAGCTATGGTCTTCTTTGTTTTCATGACTAAGACGGTAACCTAGTCGGTGACTTGATTGAATTCAGTTGGCCTCTTGTTATATAACAAGGTGGACCATGAGCTTCTACTTTCAAGAGCCAGCGTAAGTCATCGTTAAAGTTTCAGACGATTTCCACATACTGCTCCATCGTGGACCACCTGTAAAACTGGCCTCTTGTTGATGGGTCTAGAATTAGCTAACCAAGTATTTATGTATAAAAATTTGGTCTTACTCAGAATCTTTACATCAACTCTGTACTCTGATATATGTGACAAATAAACTGATTTTTTTTTGGCTTCAACCACCATATGTTATTGACTACCTTACTGTTATTAACAATACATGGGAAAGAAAATAGTTTTGAGATTTACTTCAACAACTACTAGAATTAGGAGAGTAATTGAAGAACCCTCACAAGTACAACATACTTCCGTAATCCTGATAGGTGATAGCCTTCTGGCTTCTAGCCATTCTTATTCACTATTTTGTTTAATGTGACTTAAGTTTTCCATATTGGTTCATCGAGCTTGATTGTAGCAATTTAAACCAGTTGAAAAGCTTGACTTCATATATCAAATTTTTCCCCAAAATCTTAGAGTACTGCCCTCTTTTCTTTTTTCATTTTTCCAGAACAGTTATGTGAACCATATGGGCTCATTTAGCCTGTACTGTACTCTCCCTTCCGAATAATATCATTTTGAAAAGAAAGTAATTCAGTCTGTTGTTTGGGGATTAAACATCTTCCTTAGTGTGCTACTGTTTTGCCATTTCCATTTGAAGTTTTAACTCATAGTAATTGCATCAACAGAGCTCCTTACAATAAAAGTTCTGCCATGATATCTCCATTATATGCCAAATGTTTTGTTTCTCTTTAGTTTACTGTGAAATTATTTTCCCTGTGATTGATGTTTCCTACAAGTATCTTAAACTGATAATTGATTCCCTCCTACACCTTTAAACATTCTTTCCTATAGGGGCTGGTTGCTTTTTCGGAACATGGGCTTATGATTAGGTGGTGGTCACTGGGATCTTTCTGGTATGAGAAACTGAGCCGGAACTTTGTTCCTGTCCAGTGCACAAAACTAATATTTGTTCCTCCTTGGGAGGGATTCTCGCCTAATTCATCCCGGTCAAGCATTATGGCCAGCATTTTGGATACTGAAAAGCAGCTTAATTTGCAGGTGATTTTCTTTTTCTTTCTTCTTCTGCTGTCTTCTTTCAGATATAAAACTGATGTGTAACGAGTGAAACTAGAACTTAGTCTTTTGCCAGGTACTGGTGCCTGAGGGAAAATGCAACAAGTGTTATAAATTATTATTTAGAAACAAATGTCCATTGCTATGTTGAAAACCCTTTTTTCATTTAAACTCGGTAGCTGCACATGATGAGAGCCTAATATAAAGTTGATTGAAAGCATGCTAAAATACATTGAATTGGTTGAAATGCATGAATATAAATAATAAAGATCCACTGCCACATCATCTAGATAGCTTGAGATGAATGATGTACTACTTTTTACCATCATTAGTGGTCATCAAGTCATCTACTACTATTTCCTTAAATCTATTTATCCTTTTCCATAACACCACCAATATTTCCTTTTGTAGAATAATGCAAAGGATTCAAATCATGTGGACAGTTTGAAGCAATTGCTTCATAATCTGGACCTCTCTTATCGATTAGAATGGGTTGCAGAACGGAAAGTACTTCTTACAAGGCATGGTAATGAACTGGGCACTTTTCAGCTGTAGCGGTGGTGGAAATTTCAGTGATTTCACAGTTTTAGTTGAGGCTCTGTGTGAAATGCACCTTTAGCATCATGTATAGCACAGCTCAAACAAGCAACAGAAGATTTTTTTTGAATCTGCTCATACTAGAGTGCTTTTGGAGGAGATATTCATCGAAGCACTTAAAAATTCAACACTACATTTGAGGATTGATTGAGATAAGCAAATATGGATTCAGTTCCACTTAGTGATGCTCCTCAGGAAGAGTCCTTTAAAAAGGGATGTTTTGGGCGGAACCGGTAGCCAATTGGATGGTTTTAGTGATTTGGCTATCATTTTGAGAAAATACTGATAAAAGAAGAAAGGGGGCCTTAGCAATTTCAGAAGTGTTGGCAAACTAATTGGGATGGACCAAATAATCACAAAATCGTTCAAAATGAGTCACCACTGGGATTGTCAATTTGGTCACTGCTTATAAAATAGTTAAATAGTTTCTCGAGAATAACAGGAAATGTTAGTTTTGATAGTGAGCAGAGAGGCTTGTGCAGTTTTTTTTCCTAAATTATATCATTAGACCAAATTGCGTTGACCTCTTCTGTATCTTACAGAAGTCATTCGTTCTATTTGCCCCCCTCAACATTTGTACAGACAGGGCCTTTAGCATCTCTTGAAGTTTTTATTGAGTATAGTATGTTTACCGTGTAGACATTGATACTTTGATTAAATGAAAGCAATGCAACTAAACAAAAAAAAGGGGGTCATTCCTACTTGCGGTTGTTTTGTGTGGAAATAAAAATTCTATTATAATATGCCTTTATTCCTTAATGCTTTTTCGAAGGGAAAGTTGGATTACTACAACAATTCTGAAATACAGCAGTGTGGAAGATAACTACTGTGCGCCCAAAAGATTCAATTTAAGATTTATAAACAATGCTAGAGTTTTTATGTGGAACCACGTGATTATGCAGGATTAGATAAATCCATTAAGTGGGAAATAAAGGTGTAAGTTGTACCGGAAAAAAAAGTGATAGAGAGAAAATAAATGAAGGTGCAAGTGTGTGCGTGTTTTCGTAGAAAACTAGTCGAGATACCCGTGCTAAATCAGGGGTAGCGCAGCTTCACCACGCTGTACGACCGCGGCTCTGCCGCGTGTTGCGTCTCAACTGCGTTTGGTATAGTGATTTTTCTTTGTCCATAATTGAAATATGTAAAGTATTTAAAGCATAATAATGTATATATTGATCGGTAATAATAAAAAATGATAAAATAATTAAATTTTAATATGAACAAATATATATTAAATTTTAGTATTGACGATATTAAAAAAGCTAATAAATAAAAATAATCATAGATTTTATTTACTAATATGTTTTAGTGTGAAAAATACTAATATGCATCCGTTGAAAAATCATAATTAATGTATTATATAATACTGTTATCGTAAAATATAATTCATAAATAAACATATACTAACATATTACTGTAAAAAAACATACAGTGAAATATATTTTTGTTAATATATAGTCAATACACTCATATATATTAAAACTTAGACAGTCGGGGTGTTTAAATAGAGATATTAAAAAAATACTAATTAAAACTGATCACTCGTTGTAGTTACTAAAATGGGTCCCGTGTTACAATTGTATACTCCAATGGTTTTTTTAGTGATACATTTTCAAAAAAAAAACGGAAAAAAATGAAGTATGATTAATCATAGTATATTATAATATTGTTCTTGTTTTAGCATTGACGATATTAAAAAAAGGTAATCAACGAAAATACATTTCATTTTCTAAATACATACTAACATATTTCCGTGAAAAAAATATAGTGAGATATATTTTTATTAATACATAGTTCATATACTCATGTATATTTTATCAATATATAGTTCCCATTAAATTTCAGAAATAAGAATATATTAATATATTCCCGTAAAACAAACATATACTCATATATATTTTTATTAATATATAGTCCATGCACCCACGTATATTTTATTAATATATTAATAAAATTTAGGCAGTCACGGTGTTTAATTAGAGATATTAAAAAAATACTAATTAAAACTGATCACTCGTTGTAGTTACTAAAATTGGGCTCGTGTTACAATTGTACACTCCAACGGATATTTTAATGATACATTTTAAAAAAACAACGGAAAAAATTGAAGTATTATTATTCATAGTATATTATGATATTGTTCTTGTTTTAATATTAATAAAACTTAGGCAGTCGCGGTGTTTAAATAGAGATATTAAAAAATACTAATTGAAACTGATCACTCGTTATAGTTACTAAAATGGGTCCCGTGTTACAATTGTACACTCCAATGGATTTTTTAGTGATTCATTTTCAAAAAAATAACAACGGAAAAAATTGAAGTATGAATAATCATAGTATATTATAATATTGTTCTTGTTTTAGCATTGAAGATATTAAAAAAGCTAATAAATGAAAATACATTTCATAAATAAATATATACTAACATTTTTTTGGAAGGAAAATATATACTAACATATTCATGTGAAAAAACATATAGTGAGATATATTTTTGTTAATATATAGTCCACATACTCATATATATTTTATCAATATATAGTTCCTATTAAATTTCAGAAATAAGAATATATTAATATATTCCCGTAAAACAAACATATACTCATATATATTTTTATTAATATATAGTTCATACACCCACGTATATTTATTAATATATTAATAAAACTTAGGCAGTCGCAGTGTTTAATTAGAGATATTAAAAAAATACTAATTAAAACGGATCACTCGCTGTAGTTACTAAAATGGGTCTCGTGTTACAATTGTACACTCCAACGAGTTTTTTAGTGATACATTTTTAAAAAACAACGGAAAAAATTGAAGTATGATTATCCATAGTATATTATGATATTGTTCTTGTTTTAATATTAATAAAATTTAGGCAGTCGCGGTGTTTAAATATAGATATTAAAAAAATACTAATTAGAACTGATCACTCGTTGTAGTTACTAAAATGGATCATGTGTTACAATTGTGCACTCCAACGGGTTTTTTAGTGATACATTTGAAAGAAAGAAAAACAACGGAAAAAGTTGAAGTATGATTAATCATAGTATATTATAATATTGTTCTTGTTTTAGTATTGATGATATTAAAAAAGCTAATAAATAAAAATAATCATAGATTTTATTTACTAATATGTTTGAGTGTGAAAAATATTAATATGCGTCCCGTGAAAAATCATAATTAATGTATTATATAATAGTGCTATTGTAAAATACAAAATCATATTCTGCTATAACAACAACACCTGTTAGTTTCCTCTAAAAAAAACAACACTTGTTAGTAAAAATCGAATTAAAAATTAGTAGAGAAAATGGAGTTGAAAATGATGAGAGAAGATGAAAATGAAGAAAGTTGGTAAGAAAAAGAGAAGAGAGGAGAGTGAGATTGAGAGAGAAAAGTTTTATATTAAATAAAGAAAGGTGAGAGAAAAGTTTATATTAAATAAAGAAAGATGATATAGAAAAGTTTATTATTAAATAAAGAAAGGTGGGAAAGCGAGTTTTTGAAATTTGAATTTTGAAATAAAGTGGATAAAGTGAATTTTGATAGTAGATTTGACAAAAATAACCCTAAAGTTGTAAAGAAAAAAGTTTGGAAGAAAATTAGGTATGGATAGTTAAGTAATTTTGGTAGTAACTTACTATCATATATTGTAAGTAGAGTAGATGGATAGATACTCCATTTGTAATGAAATAAGAGTCAAAAAAAAATTGATGTATTGATTTAGGCTTATAATTTTTGAAATTGTGGTATATAAGGGAGTGAATTTTCTCCGATGTACTTTTCACTTGGTTTTTTTCAAGAGAAATGATATTTGTACAACCATTTTGTGATAATTTTTGAACAAATTTCTCTTTCATATTCGTATTATCTTCTTCCTCTCTCTCTTCTTTTTTTTCTCTATTATTTTTTATCAATAAGGAGAGAGAAAAAGAAGGTTATCACAAAAATTGTCATTAAATAGTTGTACAAATATCAATATTCTTTTCTCAATTGTCAATCCTCACAAATAAAACACACCATCCCTGTTTTCTTATATATTTTAATATATGTTTTCGATGATCCATATTTAATTGGATTCTCATTGGAGAGAATCCACTGTTATTCAAAAACAAAGGATAAACTTTTTTTAAAATTTTTTTTTGGAAAAGCTCCTACCAAGAAACTACACAAAAAAAAACTTGAGGAAAAGAAACATTGTGTGCTTAAAAAGGAGTTAAAAAAAAAAAAGGATGTAGACGTGGAATTATAAAATATACAAAAATCTAAAGAAATGTCAAATTTTGCTAGACAATTCGCAATTTGATTAGCATCTCTCAAAACATGAGTAATCTAAAATAACTCTAAATCTTGAGCCATAATAATCTAATATGTTAGGCAGCAGCAACTTGAAGTGTGAGTGAGATGCAGCCACCCTTAATTAAATTACCAATTAACGGGGAATTTTACTCCAATGAATTGCCCTTCTTTAGCAGCTATTATTGAACCCCAAGTGAATTGCCCAGAATTTGTAGTACACTACATAGCAACATCCCGATGCGACAAGAAAAGACAGAAAATGCCCGTAAAAGTCTCTAGCTATTCCTCCATCCCATATAAGTAGCAAATATACCTTCTCAAAACAGCAGTGATATATGTACAACCATTGGTAACAATTTTGATGACAACTTTCATTTTCTATCTTGTCATTGGTCCAAAACAATAGAGAGAAAAAAAATAAGAGAGATAATAAGAATTTTATGTGAGTATGAGAGAGAAAATTGTCAAAAAATTGTCATAAAATAGTTGTACAAATATCATTTCTCTTCTGAAAAACATAAGCACCACAATTTATTTACTAAAAAGTTAGTTTTTTTTTAAGGAATTTACTAAAAAATTAGTTGAATATCATTAAAATAGGAACAACATCACTACAAAAAAGAAAGGTATTTGACACTAATAAAAAAGTTTATTTTAATCTTATTTGTCAAAAATATTTGATCATAATAATATACAATTAAGTGCAGTATAAAAACAGATAAACAGTCACATTTCAATAGAATACGATGGAAGACGACGACAAGAGCTCTCAGACCCGGGGTGATATAGTTGCAATTACTTAGATACTCAAGTCAATGAAGGATTACCGTGAGTAAGAGATAATGAGAATCCCAAGTACTTTTTTTTGAATTTTTTGTTACTATGAACTTGTGGAACACACCTCTTGTGTTTTTTGATTTTTTTCCCTCACATTTTAAATTAAAAAACGCATTAAGGAAGTAATTTTGTAGTCAAAAACTCAAAATGTCTTTGTAAAAAAAAATATATATATATGAAATGTCGTTTTCTTTTACGGTTGAAGGGTTGGCAGCTGAGCTGGACAGTCGGTGAATTGATGTCCCACTTGCTTGTACAAGTTTCTTACACGTTAAATGGAATAATAGAAAATTAGGAAAGAAAAAATAAAAAATCATGCAGCGCAGTTTACAAACATGTCAACTTTACTATTCTTCTTTTTCTTATCCCAAATTGAAACCCTACTATAAAAGAAAAATCTAGAGAGACCCCTAAATTTAAAAGGTTGAATGGAAGCATTTGGTTTTTACGTTTATGATGAGAAATTCATTATTCTTAAAATCCTTCGATTTCTCGTTTTTAAAAGACTTTTAAATATGATTTAACATTTCCTCAAAAAAAAAATGATTTAACATCTCCTTCAAAAAAAATATGATTTAACATCAACATTATTTTCTTCCATAGATTTGAATTACGCACAAACCACATCTCATAAAAATTAGGTTTCAACTATCCTAATTAATTTAGAGTCTTATCCAATTAAAATTAGCTAGAGAGTTCTTCAACTTTCATCTCATGCCCCCTGATCTTCTTCAAACCTAGAAATTCAACAAAAACCTACAAAAAAAATATCATTATAAAAAATGTATTCTTCTTCCAAAAAAAATGTATTCTTATGTAGTATAATCATAACATAAATTTCCACACTTTTCTCTTAAAAAAACATAAATTTCCATACTCAATTAAATAGTTAATAGTTTCTTTCTGTGAAAAATGTAATTAAGGAAATTAAATTTATATTATAATCTTTTAAGAGTGCTAGTATTATTTTCACGTCGTGTCTCCCTCTTTCTCTATATATATTACAGATCGTTTAGATATCTATAAAGATATAATCTAACTATATATATGTACAATAAACAAAGTGATACCCATTATTACAAAGTTTGTAAAATGAATTATAAATCTGTGCAATTTAAGTTGAAGACCTTTTGGTATCTTTCGGCTAGTAAGCAATCCAGTCCACTTAAGTATGTGTGATCATTATTCCACTGCATTCCAAGTTCATCCAGATAGAAAATTATAATTTCAGAGAGACAACTCTTAAATGTACTTCAAATTATCAAAAAACAATAGTTAGTTTTAAAAGTTGCATGTGTGGAGGATATCATTAATTTAAAAACAAAAACTAAATGACATGGAAATAAAAAAGTAAATATATTTCCATATCATTCAAATTTTATTTGAAATATATACAAACAATAAAATCTAAACAGTGTTAAATCTCTTTATGGAGAGTTGTTTTGTCACTAATTGTATCCATAATTGACTCACGATATTAGTCTTTATAGTTGCGTGCGGAGTATACTCGATTCACACCAAAAACAACAAAATCTAATGATATCTCTCATTCTATTGAATTTCATCATTTTCTCTGAATCCAAAAGTGCAGCCATATATCTATATGTTATTGACACTTATTATCTAGTCCAATAAGTTCCTCTAGCTCTTCGCTTGGAATCCAGCCATCATCACATAATTGAGCACTATCCAACCACTCAAGAAGATCTTGGTCATCTTTCTCAGATCCCTTACTTTGTTGTTTCATACTTGTCACATTTACCTCATCTTCAATTTTCACTAAAGGTGTCTTTGAAGAATGTGTAACTAAGACATTGTTCTTCCTAGTGCTCCCAGCTAATGAATTTCTTCGAGTTGGTTGAGGATGATTGTGTTCAGCAGTGTATGTAACCAAATAAACTTTTGGATCCAAATGATTCTTTTCAACTTGTTTCTTCGCCGAACATCCTTTAGAACTGCTACATCTATAGTAGCTTCGTGGATAAGGTGAACCCTTTATTGGTTTTTGTCCATATTTACGCCATGCCCATGCATCACAAAGAGTACCATCCACTGCTGTTACTTTCTTCACAATACTCTTGTTCTTGCTTTTCTTGCTGAAAAAACAACATATTCACTTTTTAGTATTTACACCAACTAGAAAATTCTATACCCGCTTAATTAGTTGTAATTAAAGCTTGACTTGGACTTTTCCATTAGGTTTCCACAAAAAATAAATTTGAAACAAACTATAAAGAAAAGATTATATTACTATAGGTGCACTCCAAACAAAAATAATTGCAACACAACATAAAAAGCTTAAATATAATTACTCTAAATTCTAACTAGACCAATATGGAAATGATTATAACGATCGTATTTATACCTTTTTTTAAATTTAGATACGGCTGGAACTTGCAGATCTTGATGAGAAGCTACTTTGTCTGATGCTTTAATTTCTTTGACTTGTTCAGGCTCCTTAGGTATAGCTAGAGAACTTGTAAGGATGGTTTGAGATGAAAGTGGATAGGAATTAGGTTTACAAAGCTCTTCAAATTCATGAATAAGGACATTAGTAGTTTTTGAGAATTCTGGAAAACTTCCAAATAATAACTCATCATGATCTTGTTCAGAAAATAGATGAGAAAAATAAGGGTTTGTTGGTACTTCATTGATAGCTTCCAAATCCCAATCCATTAAGAATGCAAGCTCATCCATTATTGCAAGTGGTTGAATTAACTCAAAGATAAGTATGATATTTTGTGAAGAGGGTTTTGATGAAAAATGTCAACTAATGTTTGGATATATATAATTAACATAAAATATAAATGGTGTAAGGATTGCGTGGTGAATTTAATATAGATAGATATTTAGATCAACAAGTTGTTCAAAGTTCAAACTGGCAAGCTAGCTAGCTAAGCAATAGTATTGAGTTGACTGTAGTTATAAAGTCAAAGTATGTGCAAGTGGGAGTGGGGAAAGTGATAAAGTTTTGCAGCAATTCGGTGCTGACCTTATTATTATGTACATATATTCTTTCTCTCTGTGGGAATTGTAGGCGAGTACAGTATAGGACAAGGAAATATGAGACAGTTGAATCAGTCTTAAGGTTAAGACAAATACAATATGATTCATACGTGATGATCTAGGTGGGCAAAGTGTTTTTTTAAATGTTCTCCAAAGTTTAT
>Ga0228711_1011057_pt1 | contig 11634 bp, 13 predicted proteins | sample MedpolnodulmetaG_2_FD_177996 | JGI IMG/M metagenome (GOLD analysis project Ga0228711, IMG submission 177996) | Root nodule microbial communities from Medicago polymorpha collected in Santa Monica, California, United States - brown nodules | ecosystem: Host-associated > Plants > Roots > Nodule...
CTCTTTCTTGTGTGATTGAGCAACTTGTAATTTGAGATTACATTTTAGTGGAACTCTCCTTGGAAGTGCAAAGAGGACAGGACTACTTCCGGTTTGTGGAAGGAACCTGTATAATTGCTTGTGTTCTTTCTTCTTCTGTTCTTTACGTTATCCGCTGCACATAGACTCTGAACTCACTCAGACTCTGAACTACTTCAGACTCTGAACTACTTCAGACTCTGAACCTGAGGACAGTTATCTAGAACGTAAAAGAAGAAGTTTCCAAAAACACAATTCAACCCCCCCTTCTTGTGGTTTTTCTCACCTTCAAATTATAATACGACAATAAGATTAATTATTGTTATATTAATTATAATTTATGATTGGAACAAAATACAACTTAACAATTGAACTCAAATATTTAATAAATTTCATTAAAAAAAATAATTTTTAAATGAAACAATTCTTAACCTTAATTTCACAGTACTAAAGAGAAAGAGGTAATGAAATGAAGATCCATCAAAGATGAAAATGTCCCCACAAGAGAGAATAAAATATTTGTCTCAGACTAAGACTGAGACAGAGACCTAGAAAGGAAGTGAGAGAAAGACAAGTACGAACAAGTCCCACAACACAGACAAGATCTCTCTCTCTTTCCAACACCAACAAAGTACACTTCATCGGTTTCACAACCCAGCAGTACATACACAAAAAAGGAATTGTTTCTCTTTTTCTGAAGTGTAAAGAATAGAAAATGGCAAAGAACAATGAAGAATCATCGAATCTGAATGTGATGAATAAACCACCTTTGAAGAAGACAAAGACACTTCCTTCGCTTAATCTCAGAGTTTCTGTTACTCCTCCCAATCCCAATGACAACAATGTAATTGGAGGAACTTCATCTTCATCTTCAACAACCAAAACTGATTTCTCAGAACAGCAATGGAACTACCCTTCTTTCCTTGGCATTGGTAGCACCTCCAGAAAAAGAAGACAACCACCCCCTCCTCCTTCCAAACCTCCTGTTAACCTCATTCCTCCTCATCCTCATCCTCATCCCCGCTCCGGCGACGACAACAAAACCACCTCCTCACTTCTTCCATCACCTTCCTCTTCCTCCATCACCAAACAACAACACTCTATCTCCTCTCCCATCTTCTATCTTGTTAGTGATTACTTTTACACTTTTTCAGTTTTCACCCTCTATTAACTTATATTCATACTTCATTTTCAATCATTTGAATTTTTTATTTTTTGCAGTTAGTTATTAGTTGTATTATTCTTGTACCCTATTCAGCTTATTTACAATACAAACTTGCCAAACTCAAGGTATTGCTTGCACCCTTTAGATTTCGTGTTTGTGTTGGACTGGATCCATTATTTTTTTTATCAATTCAATTTCTTTGGTTCCAGGATATGAAACTTCAACTCTGTGGTCAAATTGATTTTTGTTCTGGGAATGCACAAACATTGATACAAGAAGAGGTTGATGATGATGATAATGCAGATAGTAGAACAATAGCTTTGTATATTGTGCTTTTCACATTGATTTTGCCTTTTGTATTGTACAAATATCTTGATTATCTTCCTCAAATAATTAATTTCTTGAGGAGAACAGAAAGTAACAAGGAGGATGTACCATTAAAGAAGAGAGTTGCTTATATGGTAGATGTATTTTTCTCCATATATCCTTATGCAAAGCTACTTGCACTTCTTTGTGCAACTCTCTTTCTTATAGCATTTGGTGGTTTAGCGTTGTATGCGGTTACTGGCGGTAGCATGGCTGAAGCACTTTGGCATTCTTGGACTTATGTAGCTGACGCAGGAAATCATGCTGAAACAGAAGGAACCGGCCAGAGAATCGTCTCTGTCTCAATTAGTGCGGGTGGCATGCTTATATTTGCCATGATGCTTGGGCTTGTTTCGGATGCTATATCGGAGAAGGTTGATTCACTTAGAAAAGGAAAGAGTGAAGTCATCGAAAGAAACCATGTACTCATCCTTGGCTGGAGTGACAAATTGGTAATCCCCTCATTGGTTTTCTTAGAAACATTTAGAGTTTTTGAAATTGAATTAGAACTTGATGCTCAGGAATTTAGTTTATCCGATGAGGGCCATTCATCTGAGTGCATTAGTTATTTTTCTTGATAAATATGACACAAAAAAGCTGATAGTGATATTTTACTGCAGGGCTCACTTTTGAAGCAGCTAGCAATAGCCAATAAGAGTGTTGGTGGTGGTGTTATTGTGGTGCTTGCAGAAAAGGAAAAGGAGGAAATGGAAATGGATATTGCAAAGCTCGAATTCGATTTCATGGGGACATCTGTAATATGTAGAAGTGGCAGTCCACTTATACTTGCCGACCTAAAGAAGGTATTGCCGTGGTATTTTGTTCTTTATTCATAGAAAGGATAACTCTTAGCATAGTCTCTGTGATCATTCTTAGTTCTTCATTATTTATTTGCAGGTTTCAGTTTCAAAGGCACGTGCAATCATTGTTTTAGCTGCGGACGAAAATGCAGATCAGGTCAGTTGCTATATTCATCACCCTTTTGTTGTTTTGTTGGTGACTAATTCTTGCATAGGAACTTATTCTTAGTCAGTGTTTTCCTCGGAATTTGTCTCCAGAGTGATGCACGTGCTTTGAGAGTCGTTCTTAGCTTAGCTGGTGTAAAGGAGGGCTTAAGAGGGCATGTTGTTGTGGAGATGAGTGACCTTGACAATGAACCCTTAGTGAAACTTGTTGGTGGAGAACTCATTGAAACAGTTGTTGCACATGATGTAATTGGACGTTTGATGATTCAGTGTGCTCTGCAGCCTGGCCTTGCACAGGTTATTATTCAAATAACTCAATCCCTCTATTAAGCATTACTGAAATTGGTAGTGGCTCAAATGTTATGGACTTAATGACTTCACCGATACATCCGGTTTCCAGTTACCTAAACTTGGTATCATACCGTGTTTGTTTGTTCATTTGTTTTTTTCTCTTGGCCAGATATGGGAGGACATTCTAGGATTTGAGAATGCCGAGTTTTACATAAAAAGATGGCCTGAACTGGATGATCTTCTTTTCAAAGACATATTAATTTCATTTCCTGATGCAATACCGTGTGGAGTTAAGGTTGCTGCAGATGGAGGGAAGATTGTCATAAATCCAGATGATAATTATGTTCTGAGAGATGGTGATGAAGTCCTTGTCATAGCCGAGGATGATGACACTTATGCTCCAGGCCCACTGCCAGAGGTCATCTTTCTGTTCTAGCTAGCCTTTCAGCATTGGATCCATTTAATGTTTGAATAATTTGGAAAATATGCTAATAACTTTAGAATCTTGTATATCTAGCGCATTTTCTTGGATTCATTAAATTAGTGATCATAGGTGACTTGGGCAATACATTTTTGTTGCGTAAAAAAAAAAAAACATTTTTGTAGCAAGAAGCCAACATTTCATATGACATGTTTTAATAGTGTATAGTTTGTATAGGTACGCAAGGGCTATTTCCCTAGGATACGTGATCCCCCTAAATATCCAGAGAAGATATTGTTTTGTGGCTGGCGCCGTGACATTGATGACATGATCATGGTAATTCCCTAAATTTTGTCCATTCCATATTACTGCCTTAAATATCCTTACATTATTGCTATTATGCACTATCTCGTTGATGTGTAAGAAGAACTGATTTACCCTTTCAAGAAACATAAAATAGGTCAAATCAAGCTACATTTAAAGGATCTTGACTACTGTGAATTAAAGGAAAATTCCCATTAGCTTAGCTTACACTATCTATAGGAGATCATACCCGTTGTAACTAACTGCTAGTGTATAGAAGCTTATGATACTCTACACATAGGATAGAACCCAATGTAACAACCTCTAACTAACTAACTGAAGTTAGTGAGGTTCATCCTATTGGGGAATCTAGAAATGGATTCACCCCTCTTTGTAATCATTCTCAAGAATCAGAAATACAAAATCACATTCTTATGAACTAGACAACAGTATAGATTTTCTCTAGGAGAAGATTCAAACTTCTAAGACTGTGGAATTATTACTAAAGAAGATTGAGTTTTGACACTCTCGAAGGTTGTATTTGGAAATACAGAATTAGCTACAACATATGCCAAGCACATAAGATTCATGTGATTGAATACATTTCATCTAATTGATCTACTATGCCTACATGGAATGGATTTGTGATTATCATTATCAATTTATGGAGACAAGATATGTCACCAAATAACAGCACAGGGATAATCTCTCTGTAGACATCGTAGGATCAGTTTCACCGTCTAATTGCTCAATGATTTGGAAGACTTTTCATTTTTATTTTCATCAAATCTACCAAATAATGAGTAGGCAATATTAAATTTGGAAAGAAATCTTAAAACTTGCTAAAAATTTAGAGCATAAGACTTTGGAAGTGTGAGGGATAGATTGGATGTAGAAAGGGCATGGGCGGAAGCAAAATCTGTATTAATCAATTGGCCTCAGCCTAAACCTCAATTCAATACCAGATGCTATAGGAATATTATGAGCAGATGTTTCTGCCAATCATCCCTCATTCAAGTCTCTAGCTAGGGGTTTGTTTACTCAGGTTTTTCCCAATAAAAGTTATCAAGAAATTTTATGACAGTTCAATACTTTTTCAAAAAAAAATAAAAAATACAGTTTTAGTGTTTTTCTTCTCTGTTTTTTTTAGGGAGGTTTTAGTGTTTTTCCTTAAAAATCTTGAAAGAGTAGCTTTTGATTCTTTTAATTTTCTTTTAGAAGATCCATGCGTGTTTTCATTTTTTTTTCTTTTAAATTTATCCAAAGGTGCCTTATCACCAATTCATCCTTGATTTTAGGTTCAACGATTCCTTGATAGCTTTCTATATTCTTAACAAGAATAATTAGAAGTGGTATTTTTCTTTTGAAAGATTATCAAGTGTCTCCAAGTCCACAACCTTTGGATGTAATACTCTTCACTACTAAAAAAGCAAAAATTAGTGAGGGATATTTAGTGAGGGAAAACGTGAAATCCCTCTCTAATTCCGTCACTAAATTTTGTGACCAAGGAATTTGTGAGGAATTTCATTTTTTCCGTCACTAATTTCCCTCGCTAATTTTGCTTTTTCTAGTAGTGCTTTTCCGCGTCATTGCCTAGGTCACAAAGTACTTCCAGTCGGTTTGAAGCGTCCGCAAACTGGTGATTTAATCCCTAACCAAATAGCGTTCCTATAGACCGCAATTTTTTTCCCGTCCAATTTACTGTACCTGAAGTATTTTTGTTGTTGTTGAAAGAAAGCACCTAAAGCCTTTTAAACTGGATACCTTTTGATGTTTGATGTTTTGACTTGTAATAGTTTATGTAAACATCAAAACAGTACTTTTATGACAATCATACGCATACTAAAATAGTATTCAGTTAGAAACTGCATTGTGTATTATTTCTAGACTCGACCAATGCTTTATATTTTATGTTCTTTAACCCTTTGTTGTATACAATATACTGTGGTAATGGTAAGTAGTCACATAACTGTAATAAGCTAATAGGTCTATCTACAAAATGAAACAAAATTCTTGCTTCATAATCTTTTAACATATCCTTCATCATTATTGTTTTGCAGGTTTTAGAAGCATTCTTGGCCCCTGGTTCAGAACTTTGGATGTTCAATGAAGTTCCTGAAAAGGAAAGAGAGAAGAAACTTGATGCTGGTGAACTTGACGTTTTTGGACTAGAGAACATAAAGCTTGTCCACCGGGAGGGAAATGCTGTCATTAGGCGGCACCTCGAGAGTCTTCCATTGGAGACTTTTGATTCTGTAAGCTTGAAATCTTCTTTATCCATATTTTATAGCTTGACTTGAAATGCATAAACTAGTGTTTGTGCACCATGTCCAAGTGAATGTTCAGAGTTTGAACATATTTTATGCTAATTGATTATGCTTCTATCCTATCTCATTTGCAATTATCAGCTATATCATACTTTCATTAAAAAAAGGCGTCTGATTAGAATGACTGCCTCCACGTAACTGGTGGATGAGGCAAAATAAAAATGTTGTCAACATATAAATATGACCAAAGTGCATGTTGAAGTAGGAATTCAAATGTCATAATTTCTTCAGATTCAGGACAGTTAAGCTAAGCAACGGAAAATATTCTTCAACTGTATACTAACTCTAAGAAGACAGATCCTTATTCTTGCAGATGAGTCAGTGGAGGACTCTGTTGCTCATTCCGACTCAAGATCCCTAGCTACTCTTCTGCTCATTCGTGATATCCAGGTAACCACTGCTGCATTTTATATCAGTGTCATGATCTTCATATAAGACTACTGTCGCACTGTTTTGTGAACTTATTTGAAAGGAAAACCATCCCCATCCGACACCTTTTTTTGTTTTTGTAGTCGAGACGTCTACCATACCGAGATACAAAGTCATCAACTTCTTTAAGGTTATCTGGGTTCTCTCACAACTCATGGATCCGCGAAATGCAGCAAGCTTCAGATAAATCAATTATAATTAGTGAAATTTTGGATTCTAGGACTAGAAATCTAGTTTCTGTGTCCAGAATCAGTGATTATGTATTATCCAATGAGCTGGTTAGCATGGCACTAGCTATGGTAGCTGAAGACAAGCAAATCAACCGTGTTCTTGAGGAATTATTTGCGGAGGAGGTAGCCTTCATTTAAACATATGTTTGCCGCTTCTCGTCTAGTTGATGGATTTATGTTGAATTTCAATTCTCTAAGGGTGTGTTTGGATTGAAGGTTTAGGAGGGGAAGGGAGGGGAGGGTTTACTTTTCTTTTTTAAATTATGGACTATATAACATGTTTTTCTAAAATACATTAAGTGTGATTGAAGTATTATATGATTGTTTATCATGTTCATATGTAACTTTTTAAAAAACATTTCATAGTGTCCGTAATTTAAAAATGAAAACTAAACCCTCCCCTCCCTTCCCCTCCTAAACCCTCCATCCAAACACACCCTAAATGTTAAAGTGAAACTGCTAGTTTAGCATTTGAGGTTTTTGTTTATTTTATATGGTTTTGGATTACAAGATCAAAATCACATATAATATTGGAATTGTGGTGCACTTATGGCAGGGGAACGAGATGTGTATCAAGCCAGCAGAGTTCTATTTATTTGACCAGGAGGAGCTCTGTTTCTATGATATAATGATTAGGGGTCGTACAAGAAAGGAAATTGTTATAGGCTATCGCCTCACCAACCAAGAGCGTGCTATTATCAACCCTTCAGAAAAATCTGTGCCAAGAAAATGGTCCCTTGACGATGTTTTTGTTGTTTTAGCCTCAGGCGAATGACAGAAGAAAGGAATAGTATCGTTCTTGTTCCTTATGTTTTGTCCTCATGATGATTCATGCATGCCTACACTATGATGTCCATTCCTTTCCCTCTCCGTTTAACTTGTCAAAAAGGTACTGACAGTGGCAGCTAGTTATAACTGTTGATAGAAACTCAGAATTTGAAGACTCCTTGAATGCGAAATGAACGGAGATTTTGCCGGTTCCAAAATTCCTCAAGAAATTGGTTACTCACGATATTTATTGTGGATTATTATATTTGTTGTAGCTTGTAAAATAATCTTTCGTAAATAGATGTAGGTGACTAGGGACAAGTTCAAGTAGCAGAGGGTAGCACATTTGGAAACTTTGAACTCAGGTTTCAATGAGAAAAATGTTGTACTGATTCACTTATGTTTCTTAACATATCAAGTCAGCAGCAACTTTGAGACAAAAAAGTGAAGTTTCATGTTTATTTTAATTTTTAGTAAAATAAAAGTTTCATGTTAGTTCAAATACATGTGTAAACTATATCAAGATAATCAGAAGAAATTAATAGCAGTAACCGTACAGTACACACCGTTCAATCAAGGAAAAGTTAAACAAATTATCCTGAAAAGTTCATTATTGACTTTTTTACTTGTTATTTGTTCTCACTTTTCAGCAAAGGGGGCTGCTATATTTTCCTTGAAAGCATGAAAAGAGATTTATAGTAGGCAAGTCACATAATTTCTAACATATCTTGAAGCCTTAGAGGTAAAATAACATATTTTACGACACAGATGTCATAGTAACATATACTAATTGTACCAGAAAAAGTAAAAAATAAATGCACTCAAACACAAGGTGCACAAAGATGGAACAATACACAATAAAGGATATAAATTGTAAACAGATGCAAACGTAAAAGCAATGACTCCAACAAACAGTTCCCAAGACACACACTACTTATACAGTTTATGGAGAAATAATTCTGCAGAAAATTAACAGCAGCTGCCACTGAATAAATTCCCTGCTACTAAAAACTGACAAAAGAACCAGCTCCATTATTTTTCTTGCTTCGAAAGAGCGGCCACTAGAAGTCCAAAGTTAACAGGCATGCATTAACCATCCAAAACTCCTAATCTCAGCAAGCTGCCACTCCAGCAATGATTACATCACTGATCACTTGTGAACCCATCAGCATCCTACACAAAAAGAGAAGAGATAGACTTTCATGTTTGCTAGATTTATTCTCATCTAACCTCAGTGTAAAATACTCAGGTGTAGAGTTAAACTCTTTATTATTGCAAGAAGTAAATACAAATAATCAGCCAAACAAATAGTACCTGTGCAAATTATAAGAGTAGTACTAATTGTGATCCACAAGCAAAGTGGTAAGCCTATATGATTCCAACCAACATTGCAAAGTAACTCAATTACAATAGGGGAAAGTATATTCTAATAGCAATGCTACTAAGTTGTGTATTTTCATAAAAACTAAGTGTCAATGTTTATCATCAAATAAGCTTAGTAGTATAACATGCAGAAAAAGAACCAATGAACTGCAATACAGGGATAAATTAGTAGTATATATAAAAAGATGAAAGTAAAGCAAAACCACATAATTCCTTCACATCTTTGCATTTTTTTTTACATTAAAGTGCAAACTGGAGGATATAATAGTGACAAGCTGATCAAGGACAACTTTCAGCACCTAATCTAACTGCAATGCAAAACCAAACCAGAAAAAAATTGTGTCTAACAAGTTGAATGCACAATTTACCTTAATCCATATATGATGTCAACCTTCGCTGAAGGTGCGTTTTGAAGCAAAAAGTCCATTATTCCATCAGGTGCTATGGTTGAAGAATTGAACACTTTTACTTTCAATAATTTCAAGTTACACAAGTAAGGGAATTCAACCTTCAATAAATCAGGAACGAAGGAGAGAACCTAAATCAATGAAGGATGGTTGTGAGCCATGATCAATTGTAATGGAAGTCATATTTTTTAACAAATAACAGAACTAAAAAAAAAAGCATACTAAGAAAAGTAATTAAAAGTAAAAATAAAAAATTAAACAACCAAACATGACCTCAAGAGCCCTTGAAGAGATTGTCAATGATTTGATATCAGAGAGCTGAACAAGCAAGTTGAAAAGAACCGAAGGATAATGATTTGCATAATCTGAACACATTATTACATCAATATCTGCATGTTTGACAGAAGAAAGATTGGTTTTGCTCCTACATTGTTTCAAAACAGGAACATCCCCTATACCAAAAAGGACAAAGGTGCCAAGATTTGGAGTAGATAACTTGATTTTGCCATATTGGTTTTGGCGGATTTGTAGAGTTAAATTGGCAAGCGTAGAACTTGATATGCAGAGGTTTTGTTCATCAAGAACTGCACAATTGTTAATGATCAAACTATTCAAATTCTTGAACGCCGAAAAAGGCTCAGCACGACCGTTATTGCCAACACGAAAGACAAAGTACCTTAAATACAAATTGGTTAATGCTGGCAAATCAAGAGAACTGGGAAAAATATTTTGCTCAAAATGGTTAGGGTGAAGGACTGAAAGGTTAAGAGAGGTTAAAGTTTTACAAGAAAATAAGCAAGTTGGGAAGTGTTGAATATCAGAAATGACTCTAATTTGTAAGCATTGAACATTATGTGAAACAGCGTAATTGACAATACTTTTGAGTATGCAGTGATGTTGACGGTTGGCGAAGAGACAAAAGACGAGACACGAATTTTGTAAAAGCTTTGAGATTTGCATAGTAATAACAATCTAATGATAGGGTTGGAAGATGCTTCCAGAGTTGTGTATATCTTTTGGATAGTATATATGCATGTTTGAACGGCGTATTTGGCTTCCAAAAACGATAATATGTGAAGTAAAAGAGAATATATCAGGTAAATCACTGAGGTGATCTTGTTTTACTGCAAGAATCTTGATCAGGATGATCGATCTTTATGTGTTTGAAAATGATTTATGGATTATTATGAAAACAAACGCACCCTTTATCCATTTCTAAAACGGAGTATTGAAATTCAATTTGCATCTAAATATTGTGAGTTGGAAAAAAGAAATCTACTAGTGCTAGTGGTGAGAAGTGATCTATAATTAATTAAATGATAATAGTACATTATAAAGCAACTGCTATGAATCACCAAATCATGATGATATAGGCATGCAGCGCGGAACTGATCTTTGATTTTTGTCAAACTCACAGATGAATGATGAACATGACATGACTACTAGACAAGTCTTTTCTTAAATGCCACGTGTTTAACTCATGCTCATGCAAATGTCTTGTGTTGTGTGTAATAACTTCAAGTAGCTTCCGATAGTTATTATAGACAAGTAAATAAAAAGTGATTGCAAATGACATTTATGTCCTAAATTAAAAATGCCATCACATTTTAAATGTTTGTGAGAGCTAGGAACTTATCCATTTTTTAATTACTCAGAAAAGTAAAGTATACAACTGTTTTTGATCTTACACATGACGTGTCCCACGTTTTCATTAAAGGAACATGAAGACCCATGCAACGACATGAGACAGAAAATTGTTGGTTGGTAATAAAATTGATGAACGGGTAATAATTCTAGTTTACATTTATTTGGATAGTTTAGACTTTAGAAAAACAACGTATTTTGAACAATCTAGACCATAACTCGTACCTTTATATAAACTCATTGTGGTGTTGCTTGAGTGAGAGAGAAAATAACAAAGAGATATATGGGGAATATAGGAGAGATGGTGAATTGGAATTCAGCTTCATCAAAAGTAGTAATGCCTCTAACACTGCTTTCACTGAACCACATCTCTTTTGTATGTAGGAGTGTGCAAGAGTTGTCAAATTCTATGAGAATGTCCTTGGATTTGTGCTTATTAAGAGGCCATCTTGTTTCAAATTTCAAGGGGCTTGGTAAGTACTGCTATATTTTCACATTTTGTATTACTATTAATTTTGTTGTTTCTAAATTCCTTAAACAGGTTTTGAATGTTGTTTTTGATTGTGGATTTCCCTTTACATAATAATAATGTCAATTTTCTTGTTCTTGGTAGAACTATCATTTAACATTAATGGCAAGTTCTACCCATGCCCTCCCATAAACGGCGGAAAGGAAAATTCTATGGTGAAATCATGAAAATGACTTTTCTGATGAAGTTAACACTATAACATCAAAAGTGTAGTGAGTAACACCCCATTGTTTGTACAGTAACATCAAAAGTTCAGTCCCTATAGTATCATCAATTCATTAGATTAACAAGACTACACTTAATCTAATTTTATCATACCTTGTTTTAAGTGTAACACCCCACAAAGTGTAACACTTAAGACTATCACATAATATCATCAAATCTGTTT
>Ga0228711_1011059_pt1 | contig 11631 bp, 5 predicted proteins | sample MedpolnodulmetaG_2_FD_177996 | JGI IMG/M metagenome (GOLD analysis project Ga0228711, IMG submission 177996) | Root nodule microbial communities from Medicago polymorpha collected in Santa Monica, California, United States - brown nodules | ecosystem: Host-associated > Plants > Roots > Nodule...
TCATGAAAGAAAAAAAAAAAAAAAAGGATACACATTTTTTTTTGCCTATTTAATAAGATAAAAATGACAAATTTATAATTTTAGTAGTTTTTTTTTGTGTGGTGATAAGTATAGTAGTTTAAATAAGGGTCTTGTTAACGAGTGTCACCGGGGCACTCTTTAAGAATTCTAAATTAAGTAATTATTCTATAAAAAAAGTCAAAGTTTTCAATTTCTAATGCACTGATTACACAAATTTTCATTAAAAGTTACCATTTAAGGTCTTTAACTAGTACCAGGGGAGAAGTAAAAGTTCCTGATGGTGTTGGTTCAGCGGTGGGTACTTGGTTTCCTGACCATTTACATTTAAAAGTCGAAAACAGATCAAGTACATTATTTTGGAGTGATAGGTGGGTAGGTGAGGTCACTCTTCAGGTTCGTTTTCGTCGCTTGTTTGATTTATCATAAAATAAATCATTAACGATGGGACAAATGTTTGAGTTGGGGTGGGATGAAGGAGTGGAGGCTTGGAAGTGGAGAAGGACTTTACGGGCGTGGGAGGAGGAGTTGCTAGTAGAGTGTAGGTTGTTATTATTGACTTTGTGTTGCAAGTTAATGTGGATGATGTCTGGTCTTGGGCACCTGATCCGGCAGTAGGATATACAGTTAGAGGGGCTTATCGCACACTTACAGATGAGACGATCGTCATTCACACTGCTCCAGCGGTACCTGCGGCTCTCCTTTGGAGGAAACATGTTCCTCTAAAGGTCTCCATCTTTGGTTGGTGCCTTTTTCGAAATAGATTGCCTACGAAGGTTAATTTATTTCGAATGAGGATTATTCAGCATGACGCTCAGCTGTGTGTTACTGGTTATGGGATGATCAAGTCAGATGTTCATTTATTCTCGTCCTGCAGCGTTTTCGGTCAGGTTTGGCATCTTGCTCGGCAATGGTTGGGTGTTCATTCATCAGACCCCGCAACCATTGTTGATCACTTTACTCAGTTTGGTACTTCGTCAGGCTTTGCAAAATCACGGTGTTCTATTATGTGTTTAATCTGGTTTGCAAGCTCTTGGGTCATTCAGAAGGAAATGAATGCTAGAATTTTCCGTGTTAAAGAGAGTACACCTATTCAGCTCTTGAAAAATATCAAGCTTCTTTCTTTTTGGTGGTATAAAACTCAATTTGTTGTTTATTATTACAAATTTTATGATTGGTGTCCGAACCCATTTTTATGTCTGGTGTAACACCCCAATTTTAAATATTAGTTTATTAGATAATATAGTATTATTCTTAGTAGTAGTGTTGATTGTGTGACATTATTATTATTTTTATATGAATTAAATAAGTTTTTAATATGTTTGTGTGAGGTTGTTTAGTTAATTGGGAATGAGATGTTGAATTAATAATGGTAGTATATATAAACTATAGCTTTAATTAATGGCAGTAGTTTAATTAAAAAGAGAAGGGGAGAAAATAATTTTTAGGGTCTTGTTATCTTGTGCTCTGAGGGCACAAGTTAAGGAATCCAAAATTAGAAGTTTTTCATAGAAAAGTTCAAAATTTTGACTTTAAAAAGTTGAATAATGTTGAATGCACAACTTTTAAAACAATTATTTCTATTTTAAATTCCTTAGCATATGCCCTTGGGGCACATGTTAGCATTTGCCGAATTTTTAAGATGAAAATAGCAGTTTTAGAGAGAATAAGAAAGGAGAGTGCGAAGAGAGGTAGATTAGTAAAATTGGGTAGAAAAGAGGTGTAGCTAATGAGCTGAGCAGTGTTTTAATGATTTAAGCAGAGGGGGTGTATATAGCAAGGTGATGTAGTTACAGAAAGAATAGTAATAGTAATCTGAAAATATTAGTAACAAACCTAGATGACATATAGTAATCTGAAAAGATTGGTAACAAACTCAATTAGAGCTTATAAATAGAGAAGATAATTAAAGAAAAATGGTTACCGAGAAAGAGAGAAACAAAGCGGCAAAAGAAAAACTAGGGTTGTAGAGAGAAGAGGCAAGGAGACATAGCGAGAAGAAACTAGAGAGATTTCACCGTAGAAATTCATCAAATTCTACAAACTAGAGGTATGGGGGGTCTCTATTTACCATAAGGGTTGTATGAACACATGGGTAATAAAGAGTTTGTGTTCTTCTTATTTGTTATAATGATTTTTTGATAAATTCATATTAAATTTGTGCTCTAATTTGTTGCTATTATTCATGATTTTGATGTGCTAAATTTGTGATTTTATTGTAGTTATGTTGTGTTTTGAGTATGAGAAATGATATTTGTACAACCATTTTTTGACAACTTTTTAACAACTTTATCTCTCATACTCACATTATTCTCTCTCTTCCTTTTTCTCTCTTCATTGTTTTTGACCAATGAAAAGAAAGAAAAAAGAAGTTGTCACAAAAGTTGTATCAAATGGTTGTTCAAATATTACTACTTTGAGTATATGAATAAAAGTGAGTAAAAATCCATAGAATTAGAAGTATAATTGTTGTTTTAAGGTGTAATCCTTGATTGATTGCATAGAGTTCTGGTAGTTGCTGTGTGGTTTAGTGTGGTTCTGTGAATTCATATCATTCCTTTGATCCCAGGTTGCTGCAACTTAAATTAGTTTCGTCTTTGTTCTGTTATCGTGAGCAGTGAGAATGTAGAGTATTAACTATCGAAAGGTATATATATACGATATAAAAAAAGGCTTAATTGCATGTTTAATCCCTTATGTTTATTTTAGTTTTTAATTTAGTCCCTTATGTTTTGAAAGTTTCAAGTTGGTCCTTACGTTTTAAAAGTTTCAAGTTGGTCCAAAACGTTACTCATATTGAGATAAGTTAGTCCATTCTGCGACATGATATTGAGTTTAATAAAACAAAAAAAATTAAAATAATGTTTTAAAACTGATTTTCTAAATAAGTTAAGTTCCATCACCCATATTGTCAACCCGAATCTTTAACCGTTATGTGACTGAAGGGACTAACTTATTTCAACGGGAGTAACATTTTGGACCAACTTGAAACTTTTAAAACGTAAGGGACCAACTTGAAACTTTTAAAACATAAAGGACCGACTTAAAAACTAAAATAAACATAAAGGATCAAACATGCAATTTAAAGGAGTAATATCTTAGTCATTGATGGTGCAATATTTTTGCAATCAAAATGATCAGACTCAGTTGACAATATCTCTCAATTACTCTAAAATTATTCTATCATTATGTGTATCATTTATTTGTAATAACTTGTATTTAGTTTACACGCTCCTAGCTTTTACTTGTACTGTGCATCTGCCTTGTATATATACACATCATATGATAAATGAAAAATCAAGACATTACATCTCTTTACAATTAAGCCTAAAAAAATATATATTATAACTTAGCAGAACGCATAGGATCTGGTGTTTTAGGTCTCTTCATGTTCATGACTAAAAGTTATACCCTTGCCATAATTTTCCTCGCTGCTATAGTGTAGTAGGCACATAGGTAGGTGAACAATTAGGATAATAAGGAAAATAGTATTACTATATGGCAATTTTTGAGTTGCTTAATCAACTAGCTCAAACTTCATATGCTTCAAAGACGTTACCAAACACTTAAAAAAAATTTAGGAACCAAACTCTTATTATCGTTTCTTTTCATTTTAATTATAGACTATTAATTAACATATTAGTTTAATATCATGATTTTTGTACGTGCCTTAATAGTTTTGAGTGGCTCTGATCCTCTCTTGGATCCACATGTATGAAGAGAAACTAACTCCATGCTCGCCTATAAATAATAAGTTTGGAAAGTTTACACCTTTTGATAATGTTTGTCACTCGCTGTACATAGTGGAAGGTGGAAATTGGATAACTCGGATATCTTTGTATGTGTTTGGTTGTGTAGTGATAAATTATTTAATGGTGAAGTATAATTGGTGAATTATTTGATGATATGTCTTAATGAATTGTTTGATGATGTGTTATATAAAGATGTGTTATTTGAAAATGTTTGATTTAAAAGATGTGTTATATAAAGATGCGTTATTTGAAGTTGTGCTATTTAAAGATGTGTTATATAAAGATGTGCTATTTGAAGATGTGTGATTTAAAGATGTGTTATATAAAGATGTGATATTTGACGATGATGCTATTTAAAGATGTATATTTGTTGAGTCATATAAAGATGTGCATTGTCGAGTCATTATTTGGTGTTCATGCATTCATGGTCAGTCCGATTTAAAGATGTGTTTAAAGATGAGGGATAAATCAGTAACATAACTCTGATATCCAAAACTGGTACCACATGCATATAGAGTCGAGTTAGAGACATTGCATACATAACTGTAGGTCTATTTGAAGAGGTGTAATTAAAAAATGTGATATTTTAAGATGCGTAACTATTTAAAGATGTGATATTCAATGACGTGTTTCTATATGATTATATGTGAATGATTTGTATTTCTTTAATGTCTACTTGATATTCTTAAATGTTGTTGATGCTTATATGTTATTATAAGATGTTGATTGATGCCTATTTGATTTTTATTTGTGTGAAATTTTATATTTAAACGCAAATATTATCTGACTGTGATGCATACATGTCTAAATGTAATTGTTGTGTTCTCTTATATGAATCTATACATGAGTTTATGCATCTCTTATGTTGAATATATTCTCACCCTCTAGTGGCGGATTGGGCGCCTACACCCTTGTGGTGTAGATTTGCAAGAAGAAGAAGTTTAGTAGCAGTGAGTCTTTGAGGATGGTTTTGAAGCTTACTCGTTTACTTATCGTTTTTGGGAGTCTTTTTCGAGACGATGCTCTGGTCTGTGACACTAGGGGTCGGGGATTTATTTTATTTTAGATTAGATTTTAGAATCTTTTGAATTCAATTTTGATGTCGATACAAAAGATGTGAAAGTTACTTTGGTGTTTTGAAAAATTTATTCTGCTACTATATTTTTTATTTGAATCAAATATTTTTGAATTGAAGAAGATGTGCGACACCCTATCATGTTTAATTAATTATTGTATTTTTACTAGAGAATAATATGTGAGGTTTAGGGTGTTATATCTGGGGTCTGACTAATTATTTTATTTCCTTCTGAGACTCTATTGTAATTATTGGCTATCATCTTCGGTATACCTTGTGCGGGAAGAATAGACTGTTGATTTTAATATATCCCATTTTGATTTGTTAAAAAAAAAAACTAATACTCGGGATATTGGTTAACATTTCCCTGTAAATAAACTGTAAAATATGAGGAAAATCTACACCCTTGATTCGGGATATTGAATCTACCACCGCTGATCTAGTCCCACTTACTAGCACGTGCATGAATTCAATAAATTTATATTTTTAAGCGTTTGAAGAGACTCTGTCCTCGAAGATTTATTTGTCTGAAACAAGATCTTGCGGACTCAAACATATTCTTCCTGATTAAAATTGGGATTATAGAACCGCAGAGAAAATAAAAGAGTTGCACCGAAAAGAATTATTGTCCTTGAAACAGTACAAGCTTAAAAAAACTATTATTCTCAAATCCCCTATAAATATTAATATAAGTCCCTCAAAAGAATGAAACTTGGTGCACTATTTTATAAGGGAATTCCCCTATAAATATTAGCATGTAGTCTAAAGTCCCTCAGAAGAATATCGTTGGTCCCTCAAAAGATCATGATTCATGCATGAAGCATGAGCCAATTGTATTCCATCCGACAGAAAATAGTGGGCTGATGCTAAAGAAATTAGTAAGTGATCTTGATACACTGTTTAAAGGATTAAAATATGTATTATTTTGAGAAATCTTCTTCAATTTGGAAAAATAAAATAAAAAACATGTTAGCATGCCACTGTTTTTTAATACCTTAATTATTTTAGTTGGCATCGATTTTAAAAAAATGCACTCGTGTTAAACGAGATTCCAATCGGAGCTTAAAGAGTAAAGACATGAACGTACCAAATTTCTTTCACATTTTACTTTCACATTTAAAAGTACAAAAAAAAGAATTACTGTGAAAACTCTATAAATTAATAATGTCAGGATCGGAGAAATTTATTAATTTAGAGAGTTATTAATTTATCGATAAATTAATAATTATTAATTTAAAGAGTTTTTAAATAATTATACAGTACATACCAAACAAAAAGGCAAATTAGTCTATGCCTCTTAGAATTACGTTGCAGCGAACCTTGGGACACAACGTAAATTAGTAACTATTGTGTCCATATGCATTGGAAAAATACAATACAAAAATACAACACTTGAGCTATCAGATGCAATAAGAAAAGTTAGAGATGAACTCCAAACAGACTTGAACTTTAAAGGAAAACAGACAACTATTGAATCATATATTTCAATAGAGTGTAATATATTTTTTTTCAGTTTCTATGAATTATTAATTTATGATTTTCTTGGGACCGAAAATTATAAAGGATCTCCTGAAAAATTATTATCTTATTATTTTATCGAGTTTTTCAGTTTTTTACATTGGCCCAAATCGGGACCGGACAAATTTATTATTTTAGAGTGTTTATTAATTTACCGAGTATTAATTTAAAGAGTTTATACTGTATGTGATTTGTCACACTTTGACGATTTCCATGATTTCTTTTATTTTGCTAAGAACTTGGCCTAAGCCCAAAATAACCCACGGAAATCATATTATTATTATTCCAATAGAAATCAGATGGTAAGTAGAAGAAACTTCAAAAATATCACTGAGATAAAATTGTTCAATATAAATCAATATTTTTAAATTTAATATCCATTTCAAAGGATCGTCTAATTTGAGGATCAATCACAACATCTATTATAAGTCATGGAGGCAATTGAAGTTTGGGCAAAATCATGAATGAAGTTGCCCAACACAAAAATGGTTACTATCCAGAGGATTTTAAAACTAAGACCTATAAAAAAGTACACTTCAAAGTTCTAATATGATAGATTTTTGGGAAGTGTACAAAAATTCGTTCAAAAAGTAATTAAGTTCATATCCACATAGATTGTGTGATAAATCGAGAGGTTTTTTTAAAATAAAATTGACTTGGATGAATAAATATGTTTCTATATTTTTGTCACTGCACAAGCATTACCATGTGAACTCTAAAATGTTAAGGGCTCGTTTGGTGCACATGATAGGAAGACATGATAGGATATAACTATCATATCCCAATTCAATCCGCTGACTCCTAATTAAATTTAAAAATCACACTTTCCAAAAAAATGTAGTTTTTTGGTTGGTATGTTCACGTGTTTATGCTACAAATTGCAAAACACTTGGAATCTTGTTTAGCTGCTACAAAGAGAATAAGATAACGTTTACCAATATAAAATTACTTTGCCAGGAGCGTCTTTTATTAATAAAATAACGATTAAATAGGTAATTACCCCCCTGAAATTGTAAGTTTCGTCAATTACCTTCTGAAATTAACAAAACTTCAATTACCCCCTGGAATTGCACAACGTTAATCAATTTACCCCCTCCGTCAAATTTTTCTGTTAGTCAACATGATGTTTTGCAAATACCCCCCTGAAATTTTGCACTTATGTGCAAAATGTCCCTCGAACTTGAAAATTTATATATTTTTTTCTTATCTTTGACTTAAAAGATAATAAAGGTAAACAATTTATATGTTTTTTTATATGGATTAAAAATATATTTCACTCTAAATATTCAACCTAATTTTACGATAGTTAATAAGTGGGAAAATGTGCAAAATGTCCCTTGAACTTGAAAATTTTATAAAAAAAATCTTATACTTGACTCAAAAGATATTAAAGGCAAACAATTAACAGTTATTCCATAAAGTCAGTTATAACGTAATAATATTAACAAAATTTTCAATGTAACTGTATTTCAAATTTCAATAGTTGAATTTAGATTAAAAAGTCTTCTAAATACAACTTAGAAAGCAAAACACTGTAAAGATATTTAATATCATTGGGGCCTTTTTTTCTAGAATAATGTAATATGAAAGCATAATTGCACCATTTTATATTAGAAAAAAAAATTGCACTCTATATGAGAAAATATTTGGCTAGATTTTAAAACGGGACAAAAGCTTACTAGTAGAAACTAAGTGGGTGAGAGGCATTCTAAACTGAGCTAAACCAACTCTATGCAATGGTTGCTGGCTAGATTTTGAGTCCTCTAAAGCCATTTCTCTGCGATGGAAACAAATAATATCAATTTTTTTTTATATCTTAAAAAAAATCAATTTTACAAACTACAAAGTGACTTTGATTTCATTTGAGAGTGAGAACCATTTGAAAATAAAACAGAACTCCCTTAAAAAAACAAAACATATCTATTTATGAATATTTTCTAAATAACATTATTAACTATCGTAAAATAGGTTGAATATTTAGAGTGACATATATTTCTAATCCATATAAAAAAATATATTAATTGTTTGCCTTTAATATCTTTTAAGTCAAGGATAAGAAAAAAAATATAAATTTTTAAGTTCAGGGGCATTTTGCACATAAGTGCAAAACTTCAGGGGTTTTTTTGCAAAACGTCATGTTGACCAACAAAAGAATTTGACAGAGGGGGTAAATTGATTAACGTTGTGCAATTTCAAGGGGATAATTGAATTTTGTTAATTTCAGGAGGTAATTGATGAAACTTACAATTTCATAGGGGTAATTGCCTATTTACTCATAAAATAACATTATCTTTAACGAATAATGTCTTATCTTCAAGTAATGGCCACTATAAGAAAACGGGGATTAGCTACGACGAAATTGTAGCTAAATTCTAGCAAAGGTGATTTAGGTACAGATTTATTGTGAATTAGCTATCATATTGGTCGTAGCATGGATTGAACGACAAATTACCTAGCCAAAATATTTCGTAGCATGGATGGAATGTGTAGTTGTGTTTGTGTACAACTAATTATAAGACACAATGCAGTTATAGCGACCCAACAAGAAGAGCATAAAGTGCATGACTTTATTTATTTATTTTTTTGAAAACTCGGTATCCGATCTAAGGACCGACTAATCCAAGGGGACCAATCTCACCGCCCACTTGCGGGACCCCGTTTAAAGCCAGAGCAACCTCTGTATGGACTTAACCCACCGAAATTAGCACCAGAGGGAATCGAACCTAAAATCTTTGGAGGAGCAAACTCCAAGATCCCAAGCCATCCACTAGGCCAACTCCAAATGGGTTAATGCATGACTTCATTGATTATTATTTTACCATTGAAATCCAAGTCTTCTTGCAGTCCACAACCTTCACATCCTCCTCTTGTCTCCAGCCATACCTAGAAGAGTAGCTTAACAAACAAAAGAAAGAAAATAATGGAGAAGAAATAAGAGTTAGAACCCCAAACACATATGATGTAGTTTTAGTTCAAGGCACGCTGAACTAAACGCCCACAAACCATACACTTCAAAATAATCTCTTTAACCCTCCTTATGCATTATGCAACAATACAAATTAGCTCTTGACTATCATTAAGAAGACTATCAGACTCGAGCACAAATTTTATACTAAAACTAGTTTATCAACAAATTATGCATCTACATTTTCAAAAACAACCAAAGCAATGGTAAACATAAAAAACCAGTCAAACTTTCAAGCGTATAAACATATGAAAAATGGAAGAGTGAAGGACACGAAAATTCAAAATCTCTTCAATCTATAATTCATTTACAAGAACAAAATACTCAATATGAATTCAAATACAGTTTAAAAGTTACTTTAGTAGTACTGGTTTTTATTAAAAGGACTAATCATCAAGTAAAAATTCCAGCATCTAGTATTTTTTTTTTCTTCTCTTATATCGATACCAACAAAATTGCTCTTTAAAATAATACATGTTAAAATATTTAAAATAATATTATAAAAATAAAATAAAATAAAACTCGATTTCTTGAAATTAAACCACTTTTAATTATAAACCTATATATAATGTCTTAGTCTGCTTCAGAATTTTTTAAAAGAAAAAAAAGAAGAATATTTGTCTGCTTTAATTTGGAATATCACGTGTAACGTGTATCATTTACAAGTTGTGAAATTTTCTAACATATAATTGCACCTTAATTAATTATAGAGAAAAAGATTACATTCATCCACCCAACCCACCTTAATTTCCTATATATATGTGTGTGTTTGACAACTAACAATATCCATACTCATTCATAACTATCCTCATTCATAAAAACTTGACAGTACCATGGCTTTTTATCTCACAAATCTTCCAACTCAAGAACTTGTTTTGGGCATGATATATACAACTTTCTTTCTCTTGCTAGCAACAAATATAAACTCAGTACAAGCCCTTTCCTTCAATTTCACCAAGTTCACTCCTAATGCTCAGGCATTTCCTTCTGGTATAACCTTCCAAGGGGATGCTCAGACCTTAAACAGTGGGGTCATAGCACTGACTAAGCGTATAAAAGTTCCTTCAGGTACACTTAAACCAACTACAGGTCGTATCTTAACCCCACCCGTGTCCCTTTGGGACACTGCCACTGGCAATGTTGCTAGCTTTGTCACTTCCTTTTCTTTCGTAATAGAGACCACCGGAAACGCTCCAACTGATGGATTGATGTTCTTTATTGCACCACAAGACACTGTGATTCCACCCAACTCAGATAGTGGACGTTTTGGAGTGGTTGATTCAAAAAATGCTTACAATCAATTTGTCGGTGTAGAGTTTGACCTTTATGCCAATCCTTATGATCCCAAATCTATGACGTACCATATTGGAACCAATGTCAACTCTTTAATTTCTCTCAAGGTCGTGAAATGGGAATGGGTTAGTGGATCATTGACTCAAGTAAGTATAGCTTATGACTCTCCATCTAACACATTGAGTGTTGTTGTCACTTATGCCAATGGCAAAATTTCTACCATTGCTCAAATCGTTGATTTGAAAACTGTACTCCCTAACACGGTTAGGTTTGGTATATCTGGTGCTTCAGTAACTGGTACAGCACACGACATCCATTCTTGGTCATTCACAGCTTCAAACTTGAAAACAACTATAAGCAGCGCCTCAGACAAGTTGCAAGCTATGTATGATAATTAATTCATGCATGGAGCTTGATTATGATAATTAACTACTATTTCTAAATAAGCAGCTTGTGTGACATGTACGTGATTTCTTTTCAAACAAAGACCATGCTTGAACCATGTTTGGTCTACAATTATGCTCTCTTTTTTTGTACTATGGTTTAGATCTAGTATCACTTGTACTTTTCTCTCCTTTTCATATAAAATTTCATCTTGCTGTTAAAAAAATAATTACTGCATGTTATTATTTTGCTTTTTGCATGTTTTTTTTTTGTCTTAATATGTTTTTAGGTAAATGGTATCATACCTCGTACTTGTGACCATTAGGGGTGGCTCCAATCATCCAAGACTAAGTTTTTTTGGGTTTACCTAAAGGAAAATTCTATGGTGAAGTCGTGAAATAAAGTTAACACTATAACATCAAAAGTGTAGTGAGTAACACCCCACTGTTTGTACGGTGGCATCAAAAGTTCAGTCCCCATAGTATCATCAATTCATCAAATTAACAAGACTACACTTAATCTAATTTTATCCTACCTTGTTTTAAGTGTAACACCCCACAAAGTGTAACACTTAAGACTATCACATAATATCATCAAATCTGTTTGCATGTTAAAGATGTCAACGA
>Ga0228711_1011061_pt1 | contig 11625 bp, 13 predicted proteins | sample MedpolnodulmetaG_2_FD_177996 | JGI IMG/M metagenome (GOLD analysis project Ga0228711, IMG submission 177996) | Root nodule microbial communities from Medicago polymorpha collected in Santa Monica, California, United States - brown nodules | ecosystem: Host-associated > Plants > Roots > Nodule...
ATTTTTAATTTTTGAAAAAAAAATCTGAATATTTTTTCGATTTATTAAATTTAAAAAAATTTGAATTTTATTTTTCTGATTTTTTTAAAAAGCATTTTGTTTTTTAAAATTTTTATTTTTTAAAATATAAATGACGTGTAAACTGTTTTTCACGCGTGACAAAAAAAAAAAAAAACCACGTAAGTGTCACATAAAAGATTCTGCTGAGTCAATGGGTATAGGGGGTAAATCAAAAGAATTTTCATTTTACAAGGACCAAATCTAAAAAAATATTTTTAATATTTGTAAAAATATTAAACTGCTGCGAAACCCATAAATCAATCATCTGAACCCCCAAAATTTGTAAAAATAACAAACTGCTGCGAAAAAACAACCCAAAATTTGTTTGTTATTTTTAATATTTTAAAAATGCAATATAAAATCTGGAAAAATCAAATTGAGTAACCAATTATTTTAACCCCCATATTTGCTCCTTAATTTGATGCTTGAGAGACTGCATATCTTCCCTACCAAGCTCAAGGCCAAGCTTGATCGTACTCGATTCAAACATGGGAAAACCTTTGGAATCTACATTCTAATCAACCCATACTCTCACACACAGCCACCTTTTGAATAAGATTTAAATATACCAATGCAAACTTACCATAGTTGGAGAAGACAAACATGTCATGCTCCCTTAGGTTTAAAGTTCTACATCAGATGTAACATATCAATTTTGGCATTAACATAACTAAAATCACATGTTGAGCAGGTACAATAATGTTCGTATATACTGCATAACCAGGTATAATAAAAAACACTCCAACAGGAGATTATGAATGAATCAAAATAGATAAATCGTTAATCTAAGAAATTATAACGCAAGTAGACGCCTGTGGAAGTTTAATGTACACAAATTAATAACTGGGAACTATGACCAACCAGTCATATTCTACTAAAAAGCACGGTAAAGCACTACAGAGAGACCTAGAACTAGTTATAACTAACTAGTAACTACCTTAATCAATTTCAAACTAGTTCCAATAAATCTCTAACTATATGTAAAATAGTCTACCCATAAAACAATACGACACCTAAACTGAGACGGTACCTCAGACAGTTGAACAGCATTCATATACTGAACATGATCAACTAACGAGAGCACTGTCACTCAGAAGCCAACCCACTTCACCCATCGGAAACACCGACCAACTCTCCCTGGCAACCCATATTCACTAACAATGAAAGGATCTTCTCTGGCATCATTAGGTTTGGACCAACCGTATAGCTCACGTTCTTGTTTATTGCCAGGTACAGTATTATCCAAGATAAGAGCAACGAGAAAAGCTATCACCATATGCAGCGAAAATACCGTGTTCAGTACATAGTTCAACTGCAAAAGGAACATATTCACAAGTGTTTTTCAGAAGGGAAAAATGAAACAAAACTGACATCAACCTACAACACGTATATTTCTCAGTTGACAAAGGAACTAAGGACTGTTATAGTAATTAACAAATTTCAATCACAGAATTAGAGAACGTCAAAATCAAGCATTAGAATGACAATACTAAAGGAACGTGACATAGAGGCATACCTCTCCATATTGGCTTCGGAAAGGCCCGTGAGAAGCCACAATGTAAGGTTGAAAATAACTCGGTACTGAAAAGTTGGACTCTGGAGAGCTGTCATACTGTTGAAAGTATGCAGGTATGGAAAGAGAGAAAAACAATGATAGTCCAACTACAATGATATTGCGAGTGCTTCCTGTCTCAGTATAGCGTAGATTGGAAAAGCCTAATGCTGTAAGCATCGGCCACATAAAGCAGAGGAGACCAGCAACCATGGCTCCAGGAATAGAAGCAATGAACCCTCCGACCTTTCCTGTTTTATAGTAAAAGTAAAATTAAACATGGTATATCTGTGATATAAAAAACCTACAAACGAGAATGAAAAAATATAAATCCGCATCCCAAAAGACGACATATGAAGCAATGAAATACTACTAGGAAGAAGGAAAAGGCGTCCTTCAAGATTAACAAATAAACTAAATAAAGAACACAAAAACAAATAAGCTCAAGGGTGTATCAAGGTAGCTAATGTTTCTAATTCTGTTGAACGGCTGTTCATCACAAGATGGAGTAACAAAGGTAGATGCAAATGCAACAACGGAATGATAATAGATACTTACCAAATAGAGATAATACTATGAGAAGACACGCACCCAATTGAACTGGTCTGCGGCTTCCCATTTTTGTCACGGCAATTGTGTGAACATTTTCGGTTAGAGTTGTTGATCCCATTCCAGTACCCCAGAGACCAGCCAACAAACTAGAAAAACCTTCTAGACCAATACCGCGACTAAGAACCCCAGGAGTTGGAGGTCCAGATGCTACTAAAAGGGAAGAAGCGTGATATGTGCCAACCTACAAGGTTAAAACAAATGAACCACAACAACAGAGTACACTGATTATATATATAATCCTGAATACAGAAAAAACTCATGATAATATGATTTCAATTTTGACTTAGCATACTGCAAACATTTCATAGATCAGTTAATTCAATTTTGACATTATAATCAATCAAAACACAAGTTTCTTTCTGCGGTGCTAAAATTTCAAATCTTATTTTAGGGACAGAAAATCAATGTCATGCACTGTGTTATTCAATTGAACGAGATCAAGTTAGACTATCAACATATTCAGAGTCAATATAAATAAATTCAGTCCAGAAAGAAAATAGAAAGAAATAAAAAAAAGGCAAGAATCTAACCGAATCCACAGATGAGATTAAGGAAACGACGCACATCACAATAGCCATTTTCCAATTGAACACAGGAGTACCCCATTGCAGTGGATAGGGAAATCTAAACCATGGGGGTGATGTCATTGTGTTAGAAGTATTAACTTGACAATGTTTCATCCGGCCGTTTTCAGTCAGCAAGAAAGCAAATGTCCATGTGACCGCCAAACCCAAAGGCACCTGTAAATTAGGTAAAGAAAATAATATCACTTAACAAAAATCACTTTTTACACCACAGAAATTTATTTTCTCTTGTGAAGAGCAACTCAAAAGAATATTGCGGCATTAGACTTACTGCATATATCAGAAATATGCGATGTCCAAAAACAGATATCTTACGAAGATACTGCAAAAAGCAATATATAATGAAATATATCAGCACACTGCAACGATCAATAACATAGACAAAGTAGGAATCTGAATTCAACAAACTTACAAGACAAAAAACAATAACCACTAATATCTGTACTGCACCAATCTCAGGACATGTGCCAACTAGAGGAAAACCATAGCTGTAGAATGAAAGTCCAACTGTGGCAATGGTTGAGGATACAACCACCGGATTGATAAACCTGAAAATTGAAATGTGAAACATTATTTTTATTATAGACACTGAAGCGATCAAAGCATGGCGAAAGGTAAATTGTATAGGCACGCAATATTCATCCGGTTGATACCATCATATATCACACAATGCACATGAGAAATTGCCAGGTGAACCCCAAAAATACTTAAAAGCACTAAGCACTATCCGATACTATTTTTCCACTTTTTACTAACATTATTCTTCTTCTCAGCATTATCTGCTATGATTCTACTTGAATCTTTCAACCATTAGCAGTTACCTACATTATGTATTGCTTCAATCCAAAAGAATAAATGGTGTTTGATGAAACAACGAAGCATGTTTTAAAGGCAAATGAAAATCCAGGAAAACCAAAATCCGCAGAATCATACCTTACTAGCAGGGATATAAGACCAGTATATCCAAGAAGTGTTTGAAAAGCCGATCCAATAATTATAGCCCCCTGCAGCTCCTTCATTATATGTTTGAATTTCTGAAAATTGATATAGAAACATTATCAGCAATCTTAGTTCAAATTATTCCATCAAAGAAGTTTATTACGCAAAATTCAAAGCCTGTTACATTTCACGAATAACCAACAACAAAACTGGTTTAAGACCAAAAATCCCGGTCAGTTGGAACTTACAAATCGTCATCCAAAACATAAAAACAAAAATACACACACGTTCCATATAATCCTTGAAACTCCAAGGAACAATTTTGGTTACAAATAAAACAATGTTGTAGACAACATTTAAAATCAAGTAAAACATAGATAAAAATTTAAGAAAATACATACATTTTCATTCAACTCTTGAAACTCAGGTGAGCTGATGATAGCCAAAACCGGAGCCAGATAGACAAAAGAAGGCCCTTGTATCAAGGGTAGCCGAGACCCGAAAATAGTGTGCAGGAGTGTAGTCACTCCAGACACTAAGAGCACAGTACATATCATTGCTGAAGTTTCATCCTATAGCCACCAAACGCATCAGATAACAAAATAGTATTCACAAAATATATTTGCCAAAAACAAAAACATAACCAAAATAGTTGAAAAACTGAAATGACTACTCACATGAGAAGCTCCCATAGCAGGAGCTATGACAAGTGGAGTGAGAATCAGCGAACCTATTATCGATAGGTAATGCTGTATCCCATATACAGCAAGGAAAACTGGAACATACATGCAAAAAGATTATCAGCATGAATAAACATTTTCAAACTAAGTGAAAGCATAAGTATGTATTATCAAGGCTTCCAGACTCGAGGGTCTAAGTTAACTCATTTAGGCTACGTAGACTCGACGCATAGACTTGAGTCACAAACTGGTACGAGTTTACCTAATAATAATTTAACATTTCATCTCTATAATAAAGCATAAGTATGGAGGTGTAATAGTTATTCCTCACAACAATACTACAAACGTAAAATAGAGATATTACAATACATAAATAATTAAATCAAATATTGGCTAGTAATTTCCAAAAGTTTATGTTTTAAAACTAAAAAAATGTAGAATCCTAACAGCGTAAACCAACAGTCAAATGAGTTTACCGATTTCATGAGAGTTTTTGTGAACTCATAGGAGTTCACTAAAAATAGAGTCAGTTTCATGACCTGAATTGTAAATCTGTAAGAGTTTAGAGTTAACTTGAAATTTAACAACCTTGTGTATTATTATTATAGTATTACCTAACGCTGGCGAATCCGTTAGTTCGTAGTTCACAGGCGAAGGCCTCCGCCTCAACACCAAGTCATCATGATCGACCATCACCGGCAACCTTGTCGTTCTCTCCTCCACCCGAGCATTGTTGGTCGGACCTCCATTGGAAGACGGTGGAGGAACCTTATTGCCATGCGGCACACCATCAACCGCCGGCAAAGGAATGCCAACAACAGGACTTGCTTCGAGGTCAGGTTGTTTGGACGAAGACTGACCGGCATTGGTCTCAGCGGAGAACACTGGCTTGAAACCAGTTTTCTGAGCCCATGAAGAAGAAGAAGCCATTTGTGTAATGAAGGTTTATTTGACAGAATGAAGGTAGTGAGTAGCATGATCAGGTATATAGAGAAATCTCAGGAAACAAATATAGAAATCTACCGCAAATTTGTGCAGTGACTGTGACAATGATGAGACTCAGGAAAATAGAAATGGCAATGAACGATACCATACAACTATACAACATAGCACAATCTTTTCTGAACGCGTTAATTTCATCAACTTCAATTTATTTTACAGTTTTACATATTTATTTATTCTAAACTTTTGCACTTTTTTTTTTTTTTTTTTTTTTTTTTTTTTTATATTTTTTTAAATGTCTCTGCACTGTAACTCTAGAGAATGTGGTCATAGAGTATATCAGCATATAAACTACACATCTTACATTAGATAATGTAATTGTGTAAAAAAAGATAAAAGTATATATTATTATTTGATTTAATTCAACTTAATTTCATCTTTTCAGACTTACCCTCCGTATCAATTAAGTTAAACTCACGATAATGTACATTCATTGTCCTATTATTGTATTTTTTTTGTCCTCTTATTTGTGGCGAATTATCGACGGCATGCAATATTTGTCCAACAAACCTATTTGTTAAAAATGAAATAAAATTTGCTCAAAAAAAAAAATGAAATAAAATAAAAAAGAATTGAATTTCTTCCAAAGTCTCTCTCAGTCTTGGCTGTCCTCACAAAATTAATGATAGTTTTTCATAGTCTTTCACTAATTAATAAATTCTCTAATTAGTTCACAACATAATTGACTGCATTAAATACATTAAATGTTAACAATATTATAATAATCATAATTTTCGGAAATAAACAAACATGTGCATTATCATTTTTTTTTTTGACACAAAACATGTGCATTATCATTTCTATATAGTATGATTAGCCTCAAATATTTTTTTGACAAAATGATTTGCATCATACTATATAGAAAATATTAACGAGTATATTTACCTGCATCTCTCAATATTAATGAGTAGCATCATATCAGCCCCGATTGAAGGGCATGTTTAAGCTACCGCAAATTTTTACAGTCACAATGAGACCGAGAAGAACAAAAATGGCAAATAATGATACTACTTCCGATCATTACCTCCTCATCAAGATTAAAGAAACATTTTGAAAATAATTATTTCCATTTATTTTTAAAAGTTCAATTTTTTTCATCATTACCTCTATATTATTACTCTTCATTCTACCAACTTACTTTTAATATTATTTATCATATCCTTCAAAAAAAATTATCATAATAAATAAGGACAAAAATGAAATTTAACATCTACTTATACATTTATAAATTGGTCAATGTTTTCATAGAAAAGATAAAAAAAATAAATACATTTTTGTTTCTGATAAATGGAACCGAAACGAAACGAGTAGTATACAACATTACAAAATCTTTAAACAAGTTATTTCATTATTTAATTAACTTGTTTGCTAAGTGTATTTTACCACAATTAAACATGTTACTAAAAAAACAATTATACATGTTTTTTTTTAAGATTAAACATGTTGTATTTTTTCAGGCCCGTGTTTCTATTTGTATTTTTATTAAACAAGTTTTATTTTATGTCTTAAATGGTAATTTTAATAATAAAAAATATAGCAATAACATATGATTGTATATAACACTTAATGAATAAAAAAATTTCACGGTTAAACAAAACGCTTAATACAATAAATATCAAAGGCGGAAAAAAGGGTATAGAAGTGCATGTGCTACAAATCCTTTTTTGAGTGAAAAATCATTTTGGTCCTTCATAATTTTCTCGTAACTAATTTAGTTCCCGACAAAAATCAAGAGTTGCTTTAACCGTTCAAACATTACACTAACTTTTCTTCCCAACATTCAATATATCATGTAACTCTTGTTCATTTCCAACTTGAAAACCACGAAATTCACCCTAACATGTGTTACAAGTTTTTATCCAAATGGTAAAAAACTAAAACAACCAACTTTATATATATCTCCACATTTTCTTCTCCCTATTATTTCCAAAATAGTGAAAGGTAAAAATATAGAGAAGACCAATGAACAAGTGTATGGTACTGTTACAGTGTCTTTACTTCGATGCCATCCCCAACAAGGTAAGGACAATATTGTAATTGCAAAATAGGAAACATTTAGTCAAAAAAAGAAAGGAAAAACTATTTTGAAACGTTAGCACCTTATTTGGTTGTTTGGTAATGTTTGCCAAAATTATATGGACAACTTGATATTTATGATCTATTGTTGAAGACAATTGAGCAACTTAGTTTTACACTGACATCCAATAAAAAAAACCCTTTATTTTGCAACTTTGTGACCGTTATTCTAAGAGTAAGTAACAGGAGTGGAGTAATATGTCATAACGATGAATTCTAATTAGACATATCGGGACATTAGGAAGGGAAGGAGACAGAAGCGCATATCGGGACATTAGAAATTTCAATGAAGAGAGGAATAACTGAGACATTTCTTAACCTTCTCCCTCTCAACGAAGAAAAGAATAAACTGAATCCAGAAAGAATGAAAAGCCTATGTTAAATTTTATACCAAAAAGAAATAAGGGAATTTTGTAGTTCAATATTGCAGGTCAGTTTATAAATGAGATGTCTTCTACATCGCAACAACAAAAATGCAAATCATTAAAGATTACATATCTTCAAACGATTCAGATGTAGCTTTGACTTAAATTTCATGCGGTCTGTTCTTCAACATCTCCATTTTCGCCTTCTTCAGCAGCTGCAGCTGCCATCAGCTCATCGAAATTTGCTGTCTTCCCAAGTACTATTTCAATCTAAAACATGATTCATCAAATGTAGAACTTAGAGACCAGTCATAGAGAATGCTAGATCGTCAAAAGACACTTTGGCCTGACTATAAATTCAACATAACTAGTTTAAACAATAACTCTATGATTGTGCGAGTGTGTGACTCGCACAAACCAAGGCCAGACAGGTCTTGGCCTAAGGCAAATATTACAGAGTAAAAGGAAACTGTTTGCACCCTTACCTTGGCCTTTTGGACTGGTCTACCTCTAGAATCATCCTTTATGTCGACAGTTGATGTCATGACTTCTGCATCAAGATTCAATCAATAATGACATCAGATAATTAAAACACCGGAGAACTAGAGAGTGTAATTGAGGAAACAGCAAACACAGAGAAAAGAAAAAGACTCACTCTTTTCAACAGCGAGACCGTTATTTTTCAAAATTTCAGCAACAGTTACAACTGTGGCAATAGCTGTAACAAAGACAAAAAAAATCAGATATCATATCAAAACTCTAAGCATGAAAAGCGAAAAGAAAGATAGAGCCAGAAAGTTATATAAATCACAAAACACACTGCACTTTCTTCTTCATTTTAAGTTTGTAATATAGTTCTACTATGCCAAAAAAGAATATGAGTGTCTGCATAATCCACATCCCAAAAGTTATTTCCTTCTAGTTCAAATTTAAAAATCATAAAACTTTTTTCTACTCTTCCATTCATAATTACAAACATACTTATAGGCACTATAACTTATAACATACAAGTTTGTAAGTTGTAACCAATTTGTCCCTGTATTTCCGTCTTCAATCAAATAGACTAGTTCAATACCTTGAAATCCTAAAGTGGAAGAATTAGAAATGCCCCATTGGGTGGAAATTTAGTGTAGTCAACATAACCAAACACAAATCTCTTAGTACAGGACCTCCAATATATGGTTACAAATACAGTTCATCCAATAAATCTTCATTCATCAAATTTACCTCTATAAGTTTTACACCCGTAAACCCTATGAAGCACCAACACAACACAACACATACACCAACATAACACAGACACTAACAAGTCACACCTACAAATTATGAGAAAATTAAATATTTCAATGCAATCACATGTGTCAGTGTGATGTCGGACACTTACACGTGTTAGACACTGGGACACAACTTCAAAAGGAAGTGTTGGTGCTACAGAGACTAAGGGTGCGCTTGATTCACAAAATAGTAAGTAATGGACAAGAATTCATGTCGATCCCAATCCCCTGTTTTTTAGCAAGTCAAACGCACCCTAAACCACACTAGGAGTAAGCAAAACAAACCTATGCAATCTACCAACAGTTTATTTGAAGTTTCATAAATTCAGGGGAATATAGAGGCATCCAAATAAACCTAACCATTAGAAGACAAAAAAAAACATAAACATCCCCAAAAGCAAAGTTCAATTAATTGAATAATACCCATTCCAAGTGCTGAGAGTTCAACCTCATTATGTTGTTGCATGTATCTCTGCAATAAATAACACAAAATTAAAAACAAAATAGGACATAGTAAGAATTGAAGAAAGACAAGGGTTATGTTATGTTATGTATATTACTTTGGCGAGATTAACGTAGAAGAAGAGGGGTTTCTTGGTGTTAGAAACTTGAATGCGGTTCTTCTTATACGAATCGGAGTTGTTGTTATTAATGTTGATGTTGTGCACTCCCTCTGTTATTCCTTCCATTTCAGATGATGAAATGAAACCCTAACTCTAATCTAACTATCTTTGTCCAATATTTGTTTTGTTTTTGTAAAGTACAGTGCAATACGAACCCCCCCAAAGTACAGTGTGTTCTTGCTCTTTTTTTATTCGGCCAAGGCCCAATAGTTCTTATTGGACCAGGCCCACTTACGAAATATTTTGTCCTCCATGAATATATAAAAAAAAAAATTATTTTTAATTTTCATAAAAAAAAAATTGCATGCTTTCGTTCATATTCATTATTCCATCGTAAATGAATAGACAACGTCATAAAAAAATACCTAAAAATGAGGTGAGAGACAAAATTCTAAAAAAGAAATGAAATAGAAGGACCAAAAACCGAATTTTTAAAAAAGGGGTCAAAATTTCATTTCTTTAAAAATAAAAGGATCAAAATGAGTTTAAGTTTTTTTTTTAACAAGACAAAATGGAATTAATTAAAACAAAAGGAGTGGTTCATCTCGCATAAGGCGTGCAAAAGAGAACTAGTCAAAGTTTGTACAAGTCAGGTCATTGCTGCCACAGAAAACAAAAAGCAAACATACCAAAATAAAAACAGAAGAAAAACAACAAAGTTCCTGTAAAGCTCTCATGCAAAGTAGAGGATGTCTCCACCAATCATGATAGCTAAAAGAACAAGTTGACATACACGCCTTTAACCACTGAAAGGAAAGCATTTTTACTCTATCGGTCATCTGTTGTAACTCTGATGCCTTCTGGTTAAAACACGGTTGTTCCTTTCCTTCCAAATAACCCAGACACATGCAAGCCAGATTAGTTTTAGAAAGGAATATGTGAATCGCGGTAACCCTGCTAAATGACCGAACTGAAGAAGATATGCACGAAGAACCTCTGGTGCGACAAAATGAATATTTAACCAATGCAAAACAGCAACCCACAGGTTTTGAAATGTGTCGCAATTTAAAAATAAGTGTGTAGCAGTCTCTTGTAAATCGCACCCTCCAAAACACTAATTAGCATCGTGATGAAGGACACAACGCCTCACAAGATTATCCTGCGTGGGAAGCCAGTTGCGAAGAAGTCGCCAAGCCAACAAAGAAACTTTAAGCGGAACATGCTTATGCCATACATCATCAAATAAACCCCTAGCAGGAGGCTCCTCCACTGATGTAAGGAGATGATAAGCCCCTTTCACTGTATAGCCAAGAACGGAATCGAGCAACCATCTCCACCTGTCCATAGTATGATCCTGCAAAACAATATCATGCAACAAAGCACAACACTCCCTGACACACTCCTCCTCCCACGCAAAAAGGCGCCTCATCCACACCCAAGCACCGCCACCAACACCCCACTCTCTACTCGCCATAACCTCCACGTCACCCCCTTATCAACGGACAAATAAAAAAGGCAGGGGAAGCGAACCAGTAAAGGAACTCCTCCAACCCAATTGTCCGTCCAGAAATAAGTCGTACCACCTCCACCAATAACCCTACGCACATTATCATCAAATCAGCTCCCAACCCCCAACCCGACACCACCACGAATGCTTGAAACCATGCGCCATCTGTAACACCCCGTTTTCCAACAATGTAAATAATACGAATAATCAGAGTATTCAACGTAAAACGGAATGTCACACTACTTTTAAAACATAAATAGAGTAAAATTACTATTTATCAAAAGAACCCTGTCAAAAATTCATTTATATCGCAGCGGAAAATTATTTCGAAATCAACAACTTTGTTCAACAATCTTTGGCACTACGGCCTCAACATAAATAACTTAAAGGAAAATCTTAATCCAAAAAGGT
>Ga0228711_1011063_pt1 | contig 11621 bp, 12 predicted proteins | sample MedpolnodulmetaG_2_FD_177996 | JGI IMG/M metagenome (GOLD analysis project Ga0228711, IMG submission 177996) | Root nodule microbial communities from Medicago polymorpha collected in Santa Monica, California, United States - brown nodules | ecosystem: Host-associated > Plants > Roots > Nodule...
GCGGCAATTAATTTTATGAACTGAATCATACTATTTTTTCGATTCAAGTAAAGTTTTTACTTTCTTATTTCCGCTGTATTTGTTCTCTTATATGACCCGGGCGTTAGCACGGGTCAATGGTCTAGTTATTTTATTATTTGGTCCTCTATTTTGATATGGTCATACACGATTTTTTTGTGGCCTAATTGCCAAGCCAAATGATTTCAACTACCTCCTAATTATTTGGTTTAGTGGCCTAGCTTGAGTTAAGAAATAGCTATCAACCCTATGTTCCTTTTATTGTGGTATAATAAAATTAATTAGAGATTGTTGCTGCCAAATCATTTGCATCCACCACTACCAATCAACGTGCACGTTTCTTTCTCTCTATATGACACCTTGTTGCAGTAAAATTGTGGAGTCAATGAAGTAGTTATTTTGTTCCTAAAATCAAGCCATGCCTGATATCAAATAAACCATCACAAGCACGTTACCAGATTTCTGCTACACGATTACCTCAGGCTACACTGTTACATTATGAAATTCTCACAATGATTCGTTTGTTCATGGAAAATAAATTCCAAGTCTTATTGTCCTTCAAATTCATGTAGAACCAAGGTAAGATCTTTCCACCATTTGTCACTTGTTCCTCTTGTCTCTACTTTCTCCCTAATAGGGTCTCCTTTTTGAAGTGTTGAGTGCTTCCTCCCTTGGAAACTCTTTTAGGTGGAACTAGAAGCCTCACTAGGATATGTGGAATTAGAAGCCTCATTAAGGGATAAAACATGCAAGGTAAGGGCTTTTTCCCCGTACGTTCTTACTAAGTGCTAGGACTGTGTTATTAGATAGAGGTAGAGATTCTTGTCTGTTGATAAGAAAAACAATTAAAATATGAATTTATATGGTAAAATTTAATCTTTTATCAAAGTTATTAGTTTTAATTATATTTTATATGATGTGTGTATGATAATATGATGTAGAATGACATTTATTTTATTTTTCCAAGTTTATATGTTCTTTGTGATATTGGGAAAGAAGTGTTAGATTTTTTATAAACTAAAGAAATGAATAATATGAGAATAGAGTTTTTATGAAAAGGATAAAAAGGTTAGAAATAATGATGATATAGTACCTAAAATTCTTCTTGAATAAATTAATAAAAATCTATTCCTGTTGTAGTACGTATGTGACTATATTGTTTCTTGGAGCAAAATACTTAGTTTTATTTCATTCTCCCTTTACGGCTAAATAGTCTAATTTTGTAGTATGTGTCTAACTAATAAGTTCTTGTAGCAAATGGACTATAGCTTAATGTTTTCTACTACAGTCAAAAAGAATTAAGTTGATGAACATAAATTTGAGGTTGTTATGAAACTGAGATAATGATAAGAGGAATAAGATCTTATAAAAGATTGTTTTTTATGTGCATGATAATATGTTATTATTTTTTTTTGTGGTTGCTTTAGTGGCGATTTAATATTATATTACTGTGGTGCCTTAGTGGCGGGTTAAACTTATGATTCTTTGTGGTGCCTAAGTGGCGGGATTTGGTGTGCATTTTCATGATCATGCATGGCATATGCTTCTGTGTGGTGCCTTAGTGGCGGGAATTATATCCGGATCATATAGTTATAAGAGCATGCATCTTACGCATAATTGCATTGAGTCGGTTGTATAATTGTGATTTCATAATTGATTAAACTATTATAAGGCAAATGAAATGTGTGTGAACTTTACTTAAAGAATGTGACTTTAATGTATTTTTCTTATTTCTTTTTAATTGAGAAGTTTTGATGCTATCTATTTTATGACATTTTTCTGGTGCTTTGAGTATGAACCAATTTGGATAAGGAAATTGACCCTTACATTAATATAATGTTGTAGGTACCAAAGATGATATATGAAGTTTGATGTGTGATGAAAGCGTACGCGGGGACAAATATTGGGTTTTATTAAATTATAATTTCTAAAATATTTTTGAACTCTATTAGTGCCTCTGTTATAAAAGAATCAGTTGTAAAGGGTAATTTTCTATTACTTTAATTTGATAGCTTATCTTTATTTTAGTTTCATTCCAATAGTTATTTAGAAAAAAATATTAGCCTTATATTTTCGTAATGTCTTGGATCAAAATCTGGGGCGTTACATAGTTCTTGGACTATTAGAAACTGTTGGCTCTTACTTCATGGATGGAACCGCAATTTGGATCTATCATGTCTGGATTTCTCTCACATTCCCCTCTGGATTCAATTTTGGGGGCTTCCCCTTCATTGTAAATCCACCATTATGGGTAAAGAGGCGGGTTCTCAATTGGGAACCGTCCTAGATGTGGGCTTATATGAGTTCCCTGAAAATGCTAAAGCGGTTAAAGTTAAAATCCAGTTCAATATTGCTCATCCCATTAGAGTAGGAATGTTCATAGGTAATGATAGTGATGGAATTAAATGGGTGGATTTCAGATACGAAAATTTACCTATGTTTTGTTTTGGATGTGGCATGGTGGGGCATAACCAGGAAAATTTCAAAAATCCCCCCTTCCCATTTGAAGGTGGCACCAATCCTAGAGGTGCTTGGCATAGATCAAAAAGCTATGGAAGAAGGTTGATAGAAAAGAAGGTAAAAACCTTAAGTAGCAACCCTATAAGGTCTTTGAGTGGAGGCCAATTTAGCCCTATCCCAAAAGGTTTAATGGACAAGATGGCTGCTATGAGCCTGAAGAAATCTGCTTCACAACTAGCTAGACAAACCTACGCCCCCCAATCTCCTCAACATACATTTACTCAGACACCAAATTTCTATAATTCTACCCCTATCAAGTTTCAGGCAACTGCAGAAGATCATCAGGCTATAATACACACTTCTGGCACTCACATTCCTTCAACAAACCACAAAATAAAAATAAAAATGGCAGCAATAGAGACACTAAATGCTACTCATGGTGAGGAGCAATCTCAAGTACAAAATTTGGCAGGCCTTGAAGTCAAGGCCAACCAGGAATCATGAAATGCCTATCCTGGAATTGCAGAGGACTTGGGAACCCTACTGAAGTCAGGGCATTAAAGAAGCTCCTAAGGCAACATTGTCCAGACATAGTTTTTCTTATGGAGACAAGACTAAAAGCTTCAAATTCTAAAGTTAAGTCATCATTAATATGTGGTCCTTTGTCCATCTTGTATATGAATGATTGCACCATTTCTAATGGTCGTAGAGCTGGGGGATTAGCCCTCCTATGGAATAATGTTGTTAATGTTGAAATTCTTCAAGCAAATAAAAACTTTCTTGATATGTATATCACCTCTAGTGATTCAAATTTAACTTGGTATGCTATTGGTTTCTACGGTTACCCCTATTATTCCTCTAAACATCTCACTTGTAAAGTTATTCAAGACATCAGTCTTGATAGAAATAATGATAAGTGGCTCATTTTTTGAGATTTTAATCTCCTGACTAATAGCTCTGAAAAATTAGGTGGGAATTGTATTGATTATAACCATACCAAGTTGTTCAATGAAACCCTTAATAATTGTGCCCTTAAAGACCTAGGTTACACTGGTCATATTTTCACCTGGGCTAACAACCAAAGTGACAAAATGCATATACAAGAAAGAATTGATAGATATTGTGCTAACTCTAATTGGCTTAATTTATTTCTCAGATACATCAACATACACCTCCTCAGATACACTTCTGACCACAATCCTATTCTCTTAGAGTTTCATGAGGCCAGCACCAACATCTTCAATTACAACCACACTAAGATTCAAAAATTTGAACAAATGTGGGCTCAAGACCAAGAGAGTGTCCAGATTGTTAAAAAAGCCTGGAATAACTCTACTGACCCTGACCCTATGAAGTTAAAATAGACCTTAGCTCATTTGGTTAATTGGAGTAAAATTAAGCATGGAGATATTCCTATCAGAATTAAAAATACCCCAACATTCCCTTGAGATCCTTAAACAGGGTATTCCGTCCCAAGAGTGCATCAGCAAATCAAAGCTACTGAAGCTTCCCTAGATGATTTGCTTACGCAGGAAGAGTTATGGTGGCACAAAGAGCTAAAGTTCACCGGCTAAAGGAGGGTGACCTCAATACCAAGTATTTTCACCATAACGCAAGCCAGAGGAAAAGGAAGAATACCATTCATAAGATCAATGATCCTGATGGAAATACCTGGCAGGATAGTGCTCAAATTCACTCTATTTTTTTAAATCACTTTCAGAAAAAATCTTGATAGTACTAAGCCTACTTACAATATGAATATTTTCAATGTAGTTCAAAACAGGGTCTCCACTGATTATTTTAATTTTTTAAATGCTAATTTTACTGCCCAAGATGTTCAGGAAGCTATCAGGAACCTAAAGGCTAACTCAGCCCCAGGCCTTGATGGTTTATCTGCCCTTTTCTATCAAAAATACTGGGACATCATAGGTGGAGAAATTATAGAATACATTTTAAATATCCTAAATAACGAGCGGAGTACTCATCTCATTAACCACAGTTTTATTAGTCTTATCCCTAAAATCAACTCCCCTACTACCCCCTCTGATTTTAGACTTATTAGTTTATGTAATGTTATTTTAAAGATCATAACTAAGAGTATTGCTAACGGAATTAAACAAATTCTCCCAAAAATAACCAAGGAATTTCAAAGTGCTTTTGTCCCTGGTAGATTAATCACTGAAAATTCTCTCATTGATTTTGAAACTCTACACTATATCAGAAAACGCAGGACAAAAAACAATGGTTATGTTGGGATAAAGCTTGATGTAGCCAAATCATATGACAGTCTTGAATGGGATTTTATTGAAAACACCATGACTGCTATGGGTTTTCCCAATAATCTTATTAAAGTTATCATGCTTTGTTTAAATCTGTTACTTTCTCCATCCTTATTAATGGTCAACCCACTGGCCCCTTTACTCCTCTTAGAGGAATAAGGCAAGGGGATCCCTTATCCACCTATATTTTCATCCTTTGTGTTGAGGTCCTATTTGGTTTAATTGTTAAAAGCCAAAATGAAGGTTTTATTACTGGTGTTGCTATAGCTACTAATGCACCACCTATTACTCATATCCTATATGCTGATGGCAGTATCATTTTTTGTAGGGAAAAACCAGAGAAAGCCAGTGCTATAATGCAAATTTTACAAACCTATCAGGAGGCATCTGGCCAGAAGGTTAATATGGACAAATCAGAAATGTTTTTTAGCCCAAACATTTCAGAAGCCATCAAAGACAAATTTCAGGAAAATCTGCCTATTAAAATTTACCATGCTATCAAGAAATATCTGGGTATGCCTACACAATTTGGCAGATCAAAGGAGCGGGACTTCCATTTTATCATGGACAAAATTTGGTAAAAACTCAAAGGATGGAAGGAAAAGAGCCTATCTTTTGAGGGCGGGGGGGTCCTTATTAGAGTTGTTGCTCAGGCCATCCCCACCTACATTATGAGCTGCTTTCTTCTATCTAAGGGATTGTGTTCTAAAATTGAGAGTGCAATATGCACTTTTTGGTGGGGTAGCAATAACACTAAAAGGAAAATTCATTGATTAAGAAAGGAGAAATTATTCAAGCCTAAACAGAAGGGAGGCATAGGTTTTAAATCTCTGAGGGACTTTAATTTGGCTATGTTGGCCAAATAGGTTTGGAGATTCCAGACTTCACCTTCATCTCTTATTTCTAAGATATTAAAAGCTAAGTATTTCCCCAATAAAGACAGTTTGCAAGCTACCATAGGTTACAACCCCAGTTATGCCTGGAGGAGTATACAACAGGCTATCTGGATCATTCACAAGGGAAGCTGTTGGAAAATTGGGGATGGGCAACTGGTGAGAATCTGGGAAGATAATTGGATCCCAACTCACCATAATTTCAAACCTATAACACCTAATGCTGGAAATAATGCTATTCAGTATGTCAAAGATTTGATTCATATGGAGGACTCTAAATGGAATACCAATATCCTAAATCAACTATTTCTACCTATTAATATCAAATAGATTGAGCAAATACCTATTATTAATCTCAATAACACTGATGAGATAATGTGGCCTTCTGAACCAAATGGTATTTACAGTGTGAGGAATGGTTATCATGCAATACAAAGATGGAACTCTACTGAAAATGCTAAGCCTTCTACCTGCGTTCCAGAATGAAGTTCCCTTTATAATCAAGTTCCAACAACGACTCTTACAGAGGTCGCAGACCACTCCTTAGATACTCCTGAATCCTTCACCTTCCTGCATGCTAAAAGCCACTTAACAACTTCTCCAACGTTGTCAAGGTATTCCATCTTATACCTATCAACACCTTGTGCTCCTGGAGGAGTTTAACTTCGTCTACTGGGTTCACCGGCCAGTTCCTGTCACGATTAGATACCTACTGTTACTTGCTCCGAGTCTATACTTCCCAGTTCATCCCCATCACATACTTCGTTCCTCCTAGGTCCTATTCAGCTCTCAGGCATCCGTTCTAATCGTCGAGTGCTAAATTGAGTTGATCAGGCTCAACTAACAACAACAACTAGAACATTTACCTGGAACCCAATGGTCCCACTACCTTAGTTGAAACTTAATGACCCATGGCACGATCTGAATCCACCTGCTCTGATACCGAATGTAACGCCCACACTAAATGTATCTAGAAAGTTTAGCATGTGCATTATCTTCAGTACTGGATACATTAAAATTTACAACAGAAAGACTTCGAATGAATATTTTATACAACAATACGATACTACTCGTCCAAAACATAGAAAATACATCCTTAAAGTCCATAACATCCTGCAGCGGGTACGAACGAGCACATTGTTGAATATCCATTCGGTCACAAGCTTGTTACATCCTGCTAAACCAACCTGCTGATCTGAAACAAATAAGGATTGGGATGAGACATAATGTCTCAGTGAGTTCTACCTAATCCTAGGCTATAGGTAACCTCGGGGAAAACCTAGGGTCACCACGTGTCTACAATACAACCTGCCGGTTGATTATACGTGTGTGGACTTGCTTTCCTAGACGGTCGTGTATATTAGGTCCATCATAGGTTCTTCGTCTCATAACTCATAAGGCTTGTCTTACTCTACATGTCATGACGGTCAAGGAAACCTAAGACTGCTATGTCGTGATACGCTAAACACATCAAGACCTAAACATAACTCATTCATGACATGTTCCTAAACCGGACGATCGGGGAGTCACTAAGACCGTCGACAGTATATCTTCATAACTTGTTCTATTGCATAAGCTTGTTCTTAATTCGAAACATATCGTAATCATATTCATAAACATGTTCATTCATTATGTTAGAGGCTAGCGTTGAACAAACAATATTATCTTGGTTCATTTTACGGATTAATCCCGAGTGGAGTAACCCCAGAAGTTAATCCCTTACTTAACCGATGAAAACCTAGCTAAGGTACATTGGACTCCCTCAGTGACGTGCGGGCCTACCTTGCGGAGCGTATCCCGTTCCCTTGGCGAGAACCTCTTGTATCCCCCTTGGCGTGGATAACAGAAAGACACGACACCTACATCTTACTTTATGGTCTTGACCATACATGATAACTTGTCTTGATACTTGCTTACTTAATCATTCTTGACCATAATGAAGAAATTATGCCTATCAATTCACAACTTAACTTGCTTAGGGTTCTTGCTAACTTTCTAGTTCTCGACGATCTATGTCGAGGCTCTATGGTTTTACCCCATTCTTAGTTTATCGCTAACCGAATAAACATGTTGAAACTCTCTCAAGTGCCATTGTTGTTGAAATATGTTCATATGTCTCATACATTTTCCGTTTGAAACTCAAGTGTGATGGTACATTGGGTTATTAGAGATTGAGGGTTTTCTTTAGATTAATAAGCGTTAAACAAATGGTTTTGGATGGCATACAAGGCCCCAAAGCCAGCTAAAAGTGAAACTTGATGTGCCATTTTCGCTAGAATTTCACTGATAGCGAAATGGCTCTGTGAGCTGTCTGGAAATTTGTCTAATAGCCAAAATTTGGCTATTAGCGAAATGGTTCTGAGAAATTTCACTATTAGCGAAATAATTTCGCTAATAGCGAGTTTCTTCGGACCAAAAGTGCAAAAATTTCAATTTTTAATGTTTCACCTCAATTCTCAATAACCTAAAGCACCAGAATCATCAAGAATGCATAAAAAGATGAAATGCATGACAATATAATCATGTTCCAAGCAACAATTGGCATAATAAAGGGTACTAAATCAAGCATGCATAAGCTAACATTTCTTAAGTTTTCTCACACAAAACACATGAGAACCCAAAGGTAGGAAGATCTAACTAAAGAACTCACTTAGAAGATTCATCAACAAGCATAGCTCAAAGATTCAATTCCTATCTTCTTCAAATTCAAACCCTAACTCTTGCTCCTCTTGCTCACATGCTCCACCATTGCACTCCTCTTAGTTGTTTCTTGTCCATGAAGCTTCTATGATCCTTGATTGTTTACCAATTACACAAACTTGAAAGGATTGATGAATCAAGGAGGGAGATTGGGGCGACCATGAAGAGAGAAGGAGGAGAAAGTCCCAATTCTCACACCTAGAGAGAGAAACAACAAGTCTAAATGGTTTCTTTGTGGTCTCCGACACTTATATGCTTATGGTGTGAAAGTACCATTATGTCCTCCGTCTTAATCGTTCTTTCTCTGACACTGATAATTCAGCCCATGTTTAACAGACAACGCATAATAGCATCTTCCGTCTTACCATAACTTTCCTGGACACTCTCCCTCTGATACGTCAACTTCTAAATTCTCGGATTTGACGAGCGGGATGTTACAGCTAACAACGGTCCGTTTCACACATGATTGTAGGAAGCATCTTAAAGGAAATCTGTAACTACCAATGGAAATTTGACACTTGGCACTTCCAATCCATTCCTAGACTATGTAATAGAACGGCCCATAATTTGGCCCAACTAGCACACGTTAATCCAAATAAGATTTGGATAGAGGAGGTTCCTCACCAAATAAGTGAGGTGTATTTCTATGATCTTATTCATTAATATATCTAGTCTTTTGTTCAAAAAAAAAATTATATATTCAACATATATCATTCTATATAACATTTACATATTTAAATTTCAAATAAAAAAATGAAAAAAAAAGTTTTCTCTAATTATTCAGTTTTAAAAATAATTTTCTTTAAATTAAATCAAAATAACAATATTATTTTACAATTTTTTCTCCAGTTTTAATTAACATTTTCCCTAATAAATTATTTTCCTTAACAGGTTTATTAACAAAAAAAATCAAAAAAAAATATCATAACAGTATTATTTCCTTAACAATATTATTTTCCATTTTGTCTAAAAAAAAATCGAAAATATATTTAAACAAAATATAAACAGATCTTGCAACATTTGTGTACGTAATCATATATAAATATATATATATATATATATATATATATATATATATATTAAAACAAACATCATATAATAAATTCCTAAGATATCATCTATATCAAGTATTTAGAAGTGTAAAAATTACTAACTTGTTGAAGCTTGATGAAGAACAAATCCAGAGAGCAAGCTTAGCAAGGAACCAACAGGAGGAGGCAAAGAAACTTGAACACTGATGCATGAAAATATTTATGTTAATAAGTATTAAAAAATCAAAACACAAAAATATAATAAATGAAGAGAGTTTGAATTACCAAAGTTAGAGAAGATTATTGATGTTGAAGAGCAGAGTGTATAGAAAAAGTGGAGCAGTAAGTTTTTTTTTCTTCTAAGTCTCAAACACTAGCACTGATGAAAATGGACCGGATTGGATTATATAGACATGAAAAAAGCCAGGGGTAAAACGAGGGATATGCCCCTCGCAAACCCAGTCAAATCCTAGCTAGGGCTAGGTGACAGAACGGGAGGAAAAAAAAAAGAGGGAATCAAGCAGTGGCGGAGCCCTTCATGGGCTGGGGTGGGCCACGGCCCACCCGGAAAAATTAAAAAATCAACGATTATAGGTCTACTTTGCGAGGTTTTCTACAATTTTATGTCAGTTTTAGGTTTCGGTTGATCCAAATTCCCGCAAAGTGATGAAGTGGCCCACCCAAAAAATTTAAATAATTCAATTATAGGTCTATTTTGCGAGGCTTTAAACAATTTGTCAACGGCTAATTTTAGTGGCCCACCCAACTTTTTTTTCTAGCTCCGCCACTGGAATCAAGCACCTTTGGCCAGCTTTTGCATAGCATGAGTTGACAACAATATGACAAATGTAGAGATTCTCTGTTGACTGCAACATGTGAGGAGTAGGCCGTGGTTTTTTGCTGAAAAAGCTGATGCATGTCAGCCTTGTTGAATTTCAATTTTCGCGGTCAAAATGGCCCAACAATATGCGACAGCCTTTTATAATATACGAGGGCCTCACCCCTGTCAAAAGGTAAGTGGTCCTGCAATGGCCTATGTCAATTTGCCAGGGATTTTCCTTGGCTTAGTCCCTGAGAAATTTGTCAAGGGTTTCATGACCCTGTCAAAATCCCTGGCAAAAGGTAATGTTTCTTGTAGTGGATTTGATCTGTTTAGAATTATTCCAATGCAAGTTGTTTGAATTATGTAATTGTGAAACTCTATCTCAATGCAATTATAATCCTAGTTTTATTTAGTATTATTTGTTCTTCATGCTTTTCGTATATTGATCTTGTATAAAATGGTTTCAAATATCAATTGACTACTGACACCAACTTTTGAATTGGATCAAATTAAGGTTCATATAAACCTTCAACGGTTATGGACTCAACTAAGGGATTACGGTGTTTTAGCTTTGAAAATAGTCAGAACTATTTCGTTAATTTGTCAAAATTAAGAGAATAATTGCAGGGACTTTGTGCACTTTATCAGATAGTAAGAATTAATTGATTTGAAAGTTTAATATATACTTTTCATATCCCCATTTGTTAAATCTTATTAATATTAAATTGGCAAGTTGAAATTGAAATAACCTGTGAACGAACTTATAAAATTTATTACTTCCATTCAATTTTTAGTACATAATAAAGAAATGTAGTAAGAAATGTTGGAATACGAAAACGACTATCATTCGATTCATTTTTTAGTACATTGATAAAGAAATGTTGGAAGAAATGTTTGAGTCGAATACGACGATTGTCGTTTTCAATAGGTTGCTGGTGGAGACTTCATCAGATTCCAATTCGGTTTCTGTTTCACGGTGGTGGTGGTGTGAATGTGAAAATGTTTTTGAGTTTTTGTGATATAGACACGAGCAATTTTGAAACATCTAAATCATTATCATGAAAGAGTTACTGTGATGTTTTGTGATAATGTTTCTACTAATATGCCTCGTATTCATTACTTATGCGACGTGACAACACATCATTGTTAAAAAATTTGACACTGACAATTCATGTTTGTTAGTTAAATTCTTCTATGAAGTATTAATTTAATTAAGAATAGTGTTAAGTAGGTTTTTGGTGGCTTATTCAATTTAATACTAAATGAGAACATAACCACTAAAACATTTACTGTAACGCCCGTATTAAAAGTGTCTAGAATACTTAATACGTTCGTTAAAACTGATACTGGATACATTAAATCATACAATACGGAAAGCGACATAAGTCGGAATTCAGATACAAGAGTCATATATTAC
>Ga0228711_1011064_pt1 | contig 11620 bp, 4 predicted proteins | sample MedpolnodulmetaG_2_FD_177996 | JGI IMG/M metagenome (GOLD analysis project Ga0228711, IMG submission 177996) | Root nodule microbial communities from Medicago polymorpha collected in Santa Monica, California, United States - brown nodules | ecosystem: Host-associated > Plants > Roots > Nodule...
AAATGAGATATTAAACTTTGAAAACAAATTTTGTCAAAAAAAAAAAAAGAACTTTGATAACACTTATATACGGTCATGAAAATGAAAAACACTCATAATAATTTCAATCTAACTTATATTATATAATAATTAATAGCAATTTAATTAAAGATGGTAATATATGACACCGATAAAAGCCTAGCATTTTTGTTTTTTCTATCTAAAATGTGAGGTAATGCTAATAACAAGCATGAATAGTTGAATACCCATTATCTGTAATTTACAAGGCAAAATAGAAAACCTCTTGTTACAAAACCTCTTCCACTGCTGATTTTGTCCACTAGCCTAACTTCTTCACGTGACACAAGCATCCAAGAATTAGGCCAAAAAAGTGACAAAAAAAGAGAGAGAAGAGGATGGCACTGATAACCCAAAAAATTCAACTAAACAGTTACAACCTTTTTAAACAAAAGAACAAAATAACATGATTAAAGTTAATATAGTAGCCCATAATTTGGACGGCCAGGATGGAGCATGAGCAGTTTCAAATTGAAGTGAATCAACGGCTAATGGCATGTTTTCTTGATCAGGACTACACTTTGATTCATGTGGGTGTGCACTATACATCATTGCACGTAGAACTGCTGAAACGGTGGGTATGTATGTCGTTTTGTTCTTTGCTAGTAACCATGTTAAACCCATTAGTTCACAATCTCTGTTAAACATCTTCTTAACTCTTTCACTAGCTCCCTTTGTAGCATTCTTGTAACTCTTCACCTGTATAAAAGTTAAGTAAATGAAAATAAATAAATAAAAGCACTCGTTTCACAATCACAAATTAAATTATTAAAAATATGAAAAAGGTTGTAATAATTGGCAAACATGAAAAGAATTGGCAATATATTTAAAGAAATGAAATATTTGATGTGGTCCTTTTCCCTTCTAGTTCTAATTTCACAATTACAAATAAAGGGAGTTGCTAGAGTTTCATAGTGCAAGGTTCAATGTTCTTGGTGGCAATTCTATTCCAAGTTCCAAACATAAAACAAAAAATGTGTTTCTTATTTCTATTCATTTTTTCTTATTAAAACAAATAAAAATTACAAAACAATTGCATTAGTATAAATTAATATGATTTGTTGTAGATATTTTCAATCAAACAAAGATTCCATTTCACCTAAAAAAAATAACAAAGATTACACAGTGAATGAATAAAATAAAGACAATAAACTAATAGAAGTGTCTATTTTCAAGCCAGCTAGTAATGAAAATAATAATTTTGAGATAGAAGTACCGAACCTTTTGTACAAATAAAGTTCAAAAGTTTTGCCCATTTCATTGTTTTTTTCTTTCTATTAAACTAAATCAAAGATGGGTAAACAACATCATTTCTAAACAAATCTTAATTTGAAACAAATATTGAACAATGAATGGTAAAAAAAAAACACACATACAATAAACTAATAGAAATGGGGACAGACAATGTATGTACCCACAAAATAAACACAACAAATAATTTTCTAAGTTAATGATAATTTAAAGATAAAAGTAAAGAACCTTTTGTAGGGCAGAGAGACATTTAGTGCAACCCTGATAAGAAGCATTACGACAATTATTTTCCAAGTTACGAACAGCAGGAGTTGGAGTAGCAGCATTTTTATGCGAACCCGAAACATTAAACGCAGCAGAACAAGACAATGAGCTTATTTGATGTAACCTAATACCACAAAAACAAAGAATCGCATCACACGTTGCATTAGGTTGAGGTATTCGAATATTTCGACTCATAAGTGAGTCTTGTAAGGAATTTACGCATTTTTGTGAGTCATCAGGCATCATAGGAAGTTGTTCTCCTGTTGTTGATGGAGCCGAAGCATTTGCTCCGGCTCCGTTGGGTGTTATTTCAAGAGCTGAACGAGCATGGGCGGCGAAAAGCCATGCGGCAAGAACCGGACAGCAACGACTGCGGTCTAGGTTTTTGCCGCATGCGGCTTTTACGCCGCCGAAAAGCTCGTTGGAGAGGTCTAGTTTGCAGATTTGGGTTTGGGTTTGAACTGGGAATGCGGGGACTGTGTTGGAGGATGGGTATGAACCCGGTTCGACCGGTTGGGAGAGTAAACCGGCATGAGTGAAGAGTGGGATGAGTAGAAGAAGGAGTGAGGTGATGAAAAGGAAGGATGTGAATGATTGCATTTTGATTTTTGGGAGAAGATAAAGAAAAAGGAAAAGTGGTTTTGAGAGAGAGAGATTATTTGTGTTGGAGTTGAAGGAGATGGTGATGGGTTGAAAAAGATGAGCTTTTTGAGGGAGAAAGTGATTTTGGGTTTTGTTGAAAATTATAGGTTCTGAAAAGCAGAGAAGAAGGTGGTGTAGTGTTTCTCTGGTTTTACTTTTTCTCTTGGATAAGTAGACCCATGATTTGACTATTTTGCTTTTTTGTGTGGAAATAATACTACAGCATTGTTAAAGTACTAAAGGCATGGGAAATGAAAGGGTGATGTGCTTAAATCAACTTAGATGAGGTGCTTAAAATCAACTTGGGTTACTTGTTATTATGTTACTTAACCCATCTCACTCATTTCTGTTTCTTTGCATAGATAAAGGTTAGTCTAGTCACTGCTACTTTCCACTCTAAACATTAGATTATGTTAAATAATTCTAACAACTAAAAAAATAATAATAATAGATTTATTTGGTTAGTATTATTTTGTTGGCATCTATATATAAAGCAATATAAAATTTTAGTGTGGTTTCTTTTTTTTTTGAATTTTACTTTTGATTTAGCATATGTTTGATTTCAATTTTGAATATTTTACCTTTAATTTACCATATGTTTGATTTCAATTTTAGATGGTTAAAATTGGCTCTACAGATTGGAGAATTTATTATAACATGTTTGGTCGATTCAAAGGAGAATAATTTTTACTTATGAATTTGATTTTACTTTTCTTTAGAGAAGTTTCAAATTATAGTTAAATCTTGTTTTATAGGAATATATTGAAACATACACTTAAATTATTTTTACTCAATCAAATTGATTTTTCTAAATATGTATACTTAATATATAAAAGGGTTAAATATATTTTTGGTCCCTATATTTTGCCCTTTTTTGACAAATAGTCCTTACATTTCAATAAATGTTTTTAAAATTCCTACATTTTTCCTCCGTTAGCACAAATAGTCCTTGCTGTCAAATAATTAACGAGAAGCTGACGTAGCAGCTAGTGGATCCCATTTTTTAAGGGTTGAATATGTTTTTGGTCCTTAGATCTTAGATTTTGCGTGACTTTGAAGAATAGTCCTTACATTTCAATAAATGTTTTTAAAATCCCTACATTTTTCCACCGTTAACAAAATTGGTCCTTGTCGTCCATTTTTCGCTGACCGGACAAACGGAACATGCCACATAGATGCCACCAAGGACATTTTAGTAATTTCCAATAAAGTGCAGGGACATAATTGATTTTTCAGCTGAACTTTCTCTCTCATCTTCATCCTCTCTTCGCGTTTTCTCTATTTCTCCCCAACCACCATCAGCCTCACACACCCATCCTCAACCACCACTGTCCTCTTCACCATCAATTTGCTCAGATATGTTCTCTCTCTCTTGTCACTGTTAGCGACATCCTCTTCTCCCTCGTGTTGTCAGGGAACCATTCAAACTGCAAGTGACAATGACGGACCAGATTAGAGTTAAAGTTGAAATTTTTGTGAGTAAAGTTTTGGGTAAAGGTGAATTAGGCCCATGCACTTTATTGGGAATACTAAAATGCCATTGGTGGCATCTATGTCGCATTTTCCGTTTGTCCGGTCAGTGAAAATAGACGACAGAGACAAATTTTGTTAACGGTGGAAAAATGTAGGGATTTTAAAAACATTTATTGAAATGCAATTACTATTCTTCAAAGTCACGTAAAATATAAGGACCAAAAACATATAACCCTTAAAAAAAATGGGGTCATTAGCTGCCATGTCAGCTTCTCGGTAATTATTTGGCAGCAGGGACTATTTGTGCTAACGGAGGAAAAATGTAAGGATTTTAAAAACATTGAAATGTAAGGACTATTTGTTAAAGAAGGGCAAAATGTAGGGACCAAAAACATATTTAACCATTTTTTCATAATAAAAAAATTGGTAAATTATTTTAATATGTGCGTTAACTTAGGACCGGATTCGATGTTTAAAATTATTATTTTTCAGCATATATATGATTTATAAGATCTTAGTGTAGTTTTTTTTCATCAATTTTAGCTTTTATCAAAGTCCAACAGTGATATTAGATTTATAATGTGATAATCTCAAATCTCAATAATTTACTTAAGAGAAGTTAATTGAATATTTGTTTTTGATAATGATAATGAACCATGTTTGCAATCCAAATGTGAAAAGTAGGGGTGCGGTCAGTGATCTCTCTCGATTCATGCGGTATGCTGACGGTCCAATTTCACGAAATAAAGTAACCTCACAATAATTTAAAATTGATAAAATAAAAGTATATTTGCTGTTTTTGAATATTATATGTGGATGCAGTTGGTAAAAGCTAAAGAACAAAAGGATTTTGACGAGAAATAGAGAGATTCGTTTTGGGGTTGCACAAGCATACAGGGAGAGTAGGACGGGAGAGAGAGCAGGTTTTTGATATGAAAAAAGATAAAGCTGTCCTATACTTTGGCAGCTTCTGTTATGGTAGTATTGTGGGGGGTAAAACCTCTTGAAGTGGGTCCTTGTTATGCTAGAGATGGTGGAAGTGTTTCATTTTTTTTTTTTACGGCAAATAATTTTTAGAACGTTAAAATAGCAACAATTAAATAGTTAGAAATGATAGGTTGGGACATTCTTCATCCACAAATTAGAACTTATTAATGTGGCTAGATATATGCTAATGATACATAGATGTTGAGGCATTAACAAAATAAAATTTAAATACTAACAATCAAACTAAATTCTTATAGGTGTCTGCTCGAATCGAGATTCACCATTTTGAGTTCATCCAACTTTAGAAAAATATATTTGCATGTGTTTACTCAAATCGACTAATCGTGATCTCTAAAATAACCAATTATGACACATATTAACAAAACATTTACGAGATTGAAAGGACAAAGAATTTAGTGGTAGCCGCCAAAATCTCCTTATTTAAGCATTTTACAAAGTGAATCATTCTCAAGCATTTTAACAAACATATAAGATGCAAGATTGAAGCAAATCACGTTTGGAAAAAAAAAACTAAGCACAACAATGAAAAAAAACAGGTTAAGAAGCATAACAATTAAACAAAAAAAAAACCACAACGACATTGAATCTCAAATTTGGTGAAGATGGAGTAGCCCATGGTGACTTTCGAAGGAGGCGCTAAGATGACTTTTCAATTTAGATGACAACCATAACAACGAGATATGGAGGCAGTGGATTATCCGTCGAAGGAAGGCACAAATCGGTGCCTACAATGCATTTCAGGAGGATGTGGTTTGCACTAGAAACATGTTGGATTGAAGGCGATTGAGGGGTTGATATGAGTTGGGATTAACAACAATTTGGGGTTGAAATTGAAATGGAGGTGAAGGTGCAAAGGTGACATAGTGAAGATGCTTGAGAGGCAGGAAAAACCAATGGAATAACATGATTCAAACGGATGAAAAAGACAATATATATCATTCTCCCTGAAACCCTAGATGATGGTGGGATCGGCGCAAGGATTCCATGAAACCCTACGCATCATTTTTGAACAACTTATATTTTTAAATAGGTATTGACCACCTTATTTTTCGTTTAACTTTCTATTCAGATTACATCACAAATCTATTACGTGTATGTTTGATCATGCAGTGATTTAAATTAATTTTGAATGAATTTTTTTTTTTTAAAAAGGTAATTCATTCAAAATTAATTTAAAGTCTTTTATGCTTGAATGTATTTATGTAAAAGTGAATTCAACAATAAAATTAAGCTAAAATCGATTGTAGAAGGCACTACAAATTCTAACTTCATGTAGAACCAATTCTCCAAACAAAATCAATTCTCCTTAAAATTATTTAAACATAACAACTACAATTCTACAACCAGTTGAATCAATTTTGAACCTTCCAAAATTTAAAACAAACATACACTTGTTTGCTTCCACTTTTGGAGGGGTCAAAATTGATTTTAGAGGTGTATAATTAATTCTGAAATGTTTGGTTGTTTTCGAACAAGATTGAATTTGTCTCCATAATTGATTCTACTTGAAGTTATTATTTGTTTCTTTTCATTCTAGAATTATTTTTTATACACAAATTTAAAGTTTAACTCACTTTTACATAAACTTATCGAAACACAAATAATTTTATCTTCAATTCATTTTTGGTCAAAATCAATTCACTCAAATCAATTTTTTATCACCTCAAAACCAAATATACACGTATCTATCATACAAATCTACCTCCTTAAAAAAAAAATAAACACTAATCTACCCTAAAAAAAAGAGAGAATAATCTCACACTAGTCTCTCAAACATTTCCTTTTCTCATATAATCATACGTGTAAGTATGTAATGAGAAAGAAACGTAAATAAATTAACGGTAGAATTACATCATCTGTCCCTTAATATAATTTCAGATAAAGATTTGGCCTTTTAGCTTTTTTCATTGTATTTTCCCTTTTAGTTTATTTGCACATAAACTTTCAATCTTCAATTTAATATTTTATTTTCTTATGACCCCTTGATCTTCAAATTTATGATATTTCATTTTATCTATGTTTTTATATGACTTTTAGATTTGAAGCTTGAAATTTATATGTAACTGGATCAAAAGGGCAACATTAGAATAAAAAAAAGTAAATGACCAAACTGTTTCTTGAAATTAAATCAAGAACTAAAATGTAATTTTGTCTAAATTAAAATAGTCAATTAGCAACCACCATTAATACTAACAAAAATAATAATTAAGCATGTGTTGATGCAACTTGGGATTTAGCAGAACGATTAAATAATTCTTATTAATATGTTGAACTCTTTAATTATTTCAAATACGTACAAAAAACAATTTCAAAAATATTATTTCAAATGCATAAAAAAACAATTTCAAAAGTATTATGTGAAATTATCAACAAAGTTTTCTTTTTTAATGACAAAGTGAGGTGAACAAAAGTTTTTCTTATGCTAAAACAATACCCATTCATTTAAATTAGTAGAAAAAATCTAAAACAAGATGACAATCAAGGTCTTTAAAAATTAAAGGGAAATTCTTTAACAAAAATTTAATGGGAAATGTTTACTAGTGCCCACAAGATGTCGGTAAACAAAACTAAATTAAAAAGATTGTATTGAGAATTGTGAAAAAATGAGTATTTAACTTTTTAAAAATCAAGAAGTTGTTGTTTTCAATAAAATAATTTATATTTAACTTTCTTAACTAGTGTCTCAATGACACTAATTTTTTTCAATTACCATAATCTATATTATAACGACCTATTTCAACTCTTTTGAGCTGGCTTTTCTCTTTTCAAAAATACTTTCAATTTTCATTACAAATAACACATGTAACAAATAGATAAGAGTATATTTAAATATTAAAATGAAAGTGTAACAAACATAATATAAATATCCTTAAAAAAATATAAATATATATGTTCAATTTTTTTCCTTTATCATTTAAAAAGTGTAATAAACTAGATGAGTATATTTATACTTACTTTTTCATTATCCCAATTATACCCTTAAACAACTTTTTCTATAATAAAAATTGTTGTTGGTGTCATTAAAAAAAAAAACTTTAGATTATATTTTTTTGTTATATTGTTTATGTCATTTAAATAGATAATCATAGTTAGTTTGATTTGTTATAACTTGAAAACAACAAACATTTATATTTTTAGTTTTATTCAAAATCAAATTTCATAAAAAAACATTAATCATAATTTTCAAACGTTAGCGCAATAAAAAGAACGAAAAGACAGACACTCACATGCCTGTCTTTTTGCCAGTCATATATAATAGCATAGCACAAGAAGTGCAAGATGCTAAATGGAACAAATAGCGGCAACAAAGTTACATAAAGTAGTAGGCGCATGTAGCCATGCTAACAAACAGAAAACAGCAACAACCCTCAAACATAAAAATACATGGCCATACACAAGGCACACACCAACACAGTCCTCGGACACGACACTAATTAACATGAGTATATGACTCAAAATTAAAATGCCGAAGTCTATCTCTAAAACTTTGGGTTGACACTACGATTCTAAACACCATAGTAGTCTTTGTTGACTCACATGTACCGGTTGTGTTATTTGAACTGAACAACTTTTGAGACAATTTTTAAGTGATTAACATAGTTTAAACATGTAGTTAATTATATTCAATAAATAAATAGATATTATGTGTCAAAACTCATTAACTATTATCAAAACTTTATTTTTCGTTCCTGTTTGTTTTTTTTGTTGCTTCCTTTTCCTTTGTAACCAAAAAAAAAACTTCATTTATCATGACCTTGGACGTGATTAACCAAAATTTTAGATATTGTTGTTGAACACTTGAAAATTATGATCACATTTGAGATGGGTATTTGAACCCTTGAAAATTATAGTTGATCATATTTGAACTTATGATTAATGAAATTCATATGTGATTAATGAATTGCGTCAGCTAACATATCTATTAACCATCTAAAGAATTTAATTAATCACATATCTAAACTGCGTTGACATTTAAAAATTGTGGTAAATGGTGTGTACATGTAGTTTTACAATAATCATTGATACATAAATTTGTTGTCAATATCTTCATAATCCTTAATTAATGTTTGATATCACAATAAATATATCAAAATTACGACGATCCATCTTAATTTTTTAAAAGTTATATTTTATCATATGTAAAATCACTATACGATGATTCTAACACATCATCGGATATCAATAATACATTAAAATTTATTTTAATTGTAAATACTAATAGATTGTGCCAAATCCATTACAATCTTAATTTGTGTCAAGTTTAATTGTTCTAGTCAACTCAGCACCAAAGAGTGTGTGTACGCCTGACATCATGTAATCTTCAGAGTATTTTGCTTTACTTGTTATGGAGTCCTGCATGACAGCCAACTAAGGCCATTTTCATTTATTTTTTTCTCCCAAAGATAACATAATTTAAACACACACAATTGCTTTCAATCAATAAAATAAAAAACATGAACAATTGATGGGAGCTAATATGGACAAAATTAATCTTCCATTCACATGGAATTGTCCAGCCCCATTACTTCTTTTATTTTCTTTTCAACACTACTATATATACAAATCAGCATTGTTTTGTAACCATTTTTAACAATGAAAACAAACTTTATTAATTATTACAGCTAATATTCGTTTCGTCTATGCATATTCCATTTACACTAGAAGACAAAGTATAGCACGATGCATCGTCCAATGAGAACAAGAAGAAGAGAGATAAGGGCATTATTAGTTTAAAGGACAAACACAAAGTGTCAACCAAAAGAAAATTGTTCCCTCAAAAAGTAGTTGCTTTGGGAAAAACTTCTAAACTCCTTTTCATGCCCTCAATAATCTGGTCCCTTTACGTCTTTGTTGGGGTCACATAATTCAAAATCATGCCGTGGAAAAAGGAGGGCACAATGCTTTTATTAGGTACATATTTCATATTCATAGTATAATTCAATAGAAAAAAATGCATTAGTATAAGGTTAGGTTCCAAAAGGAAGGTGGTTAGCTACATCGTGTTGGTATTTGAGCTCCAAAAGTAGAAGGAAAAAGGTGCAGTAATGGTGTTTCAAATTTCAAATTGAGGTTTCTGGGACCCAGAGATGCACTTTCCAATTCATAAAACTGCTGGGTTTTTGTTTGAGTTAGCCTAACTAATGCGTCATTCGTGTTAGAGAAATGTTAATAGACCATTTTTTTTGGTTAATTAAGTTTTTGTCCTTGTAAATATCTGCAGTTTTGTTTTTAGTCCTTATAAAAACAAATCACACTTTTTAGTCCTTACAAAATTTTCCGTTAATGTTTTTTGTCTCTGTTAAATTAAAATTTGTTTAATTATGCTTAAAATTTTAAATTTTTTAATGATTTTTTACATACTTGTTTAAAACATTATAAAACGTTCTGCTGCAAAAAGTTAGCTCAAAATTTATTTTTAGGTCTAAATTTTCGTTAGTTTTATCTTGAATTTTTGGCGTTTAAAAAAATTATATTTAATTCATTACATATTAAAAAATTCTAATTTTTTATAAAAGAGATTAGTATAATGTTCTTAACATGTCTGTTAAAAATCATTTAAAAATATTATAGTTTAAGTATAATTAAACAAATTTTAATTTAGCAGGGACCAACACATACTTTTAGTCCTTGTAAAATTAAAATTTGCTAAATTGTGCTTAAACTTTTAAATTTTTAACATATTTTTTACATACTTTTTTAGAACATTATATAAAGTTCCTCCGCAAAAAATTCCTCCGCAAAAAAGTAACTCAAAATTTTATTATTAGGTCCAAATTTTCATTAATATAATTTTGGAGATTACGACCCGGCTTGTCACAACTTCCCGTATACTCTATTTCCTATTTCATCCTCCAAACCGAAGATTTAAAAAAAAAATTGCGAAAAATTGTCTCAAATCATCATTAAACGATTGTTAAAGGATTTCTACACTCATTTGTTGTCAAAGAACATATATTTCATCTTTTTAACCGATTACATTGTTTTGCGTTTTTTAACGTGCACTAACGTTTATCGGGAGTTAAGATTTGATCTTGATTCGAGGCCTAACTCTCGATCTGTTCAGCACACTAATTTCCTTATTTTAGTTGCTTAATTAAGGAGCTTAAATTATAATTTAGTTGTTTTTTTATTTTGTTTTGTGCTTTAGTTATAATTATGGTTGAACTTCCCGTTGATCCAAAGTCAAACAATGTCGAAGCCTCCATTGATTTGAAACCAAACATTGTTGAGATTTCCGTTGATTTGAAACCAAATGTTTATTCTAAAGAGAACATTGTTAAGTCTGATGTTTATAAACTTGCTGAATCTAAAGTTGATATTGTTGGATCGTCTTGTGATGACACAAATGTATCTAGAGACGAGATAGATATATTCACAAAATAGTTTTTAAGTTTTTCAAAGTTGGAGGCACGAAAAAGTGATTACTTTTATAGTATAGTTATTCGAACAACGCAAATGAGAAGTTGATCATTAATGAAGATCAACACAAAACACACAATACCGAAAAACCCAAACTAAAGCACTTAATTTTTATTTTATTTTTGTTAAACTAAGAGTAGTAAGATGCATCAAACTATTTGATAGACATCTCAACTAGGTTGGTACCCCTACAAAACATGAACAGTTGCATGCATATTCATGATATACTATAATATAAAAAATAAATAAAAAAGTAAAATAATTACATCTAGAAACGGGAGCATCAAACTGTACCCATAGAAAAAAAAAGTAAAGGAAAACAAAACATAAAAAGAAAGAAATAACAAAATAAAAGAAGGAAAACTAAAAGCTTAAGGCTTTGTTTGCGAGTTTGGAGGAGAGGGGAAGGGAAGACTTTGAGAGGTGGAAAATATGAGGGAAAATGGAGAAATCTTTCAAAAAATTTAAAAGAGTAGTTTTTTAGAGAATGATCGTATAAACCCCC
>Ga0228711_1011071_pt1 | contig 11616 bp, 7 predicted proteins | sample MedpolnodulmetaG_2_FD_177996 | JGI IMG/M metagenome (GOLD analysis project Ga0228711, IMG submission 177996) | Root nodule microbial communities from Medicago polymorpha collected in Santa Monica, California, United States - brown nodules | ecosystem: Host-associated > Plants > Roots > Nodule...
TAAAGTGACTGCTATTGAGGAAGCTAAAGATTTAAACACTTTAAGTGTTGAAGATCTTGTCAGCTCTCTCAAAGTTCATGAGATAGGTCTGAATGAGCATGAACCTGCTAAGAAGGTTAAATCTATTACTCTGCCATCTAGAGGGAAGTCATCAAAAGCTTTGAAAGTTGTTGAATCTGAAGATGAATCACCTAATGGACATACTGATGAAGATCCTACTGAAAAGATGGCTATGCTCTCTAACAAGCTTGAGTATCTGTTGACTGAGGTTACTTAGACGCAGTTATGGGTAAAATGAATTTTCCTCTTTTGTATGCAAGTGGGTGAAGGAATTTTTGATACAACAACAATTTCTATTTTGATGAATGGTAGTGCTATTGAGGAATTTTCGTTAGAGAGGGGGTTGAGGTAAGGAGACTTTCTTTATCGTTTCTTGTTTTTGTTTATTGTTGAGGGATTGAATATTATGATGCATGCAATGGTGGGACAACAATTTAATTAAAGGTTATCAAGTGGGAAGGAGTGAGTCCACTTCTATTTCTCACCTCTAGTTTTTCGATGATACTCTTATTTGCTGTTTTGTTTCTTTTTTACTTGAAATTTGGCTTGAAAGTTAATTTTAATAAAAGCTTGATAGCGGAAGTTAAAGTTAATGATTCGTGGATGACATAGGTCGCATTTGTTTTAAATTATATAATTGGTTGTTTGCCTTTTGTATACTTGGGTCTGCCTATAGGGGTGATGTATGACTGCTGATTTTTTGGGAACCGATGTTAATTCGTATTGAGAATGTACTATAGGGTTGGAAAAGCATAAACTTATCTTTAGATATATTTAACATCTTTCTTTTCTTTGTTCAATATGATATCCATTTGGATGAATATCTAAAAATTCATTTAAAAAAAAACTTATGAGATGTATAGGAATGTAATGCAATCTCAATGTACAACTTTGTTCTTCCATGTTGTCATACCCCAATTTTTTACCTAAGATCCTACTTTCACACGCTCTTTTGACCGGAATATTCTTTGACCTTTCAAAGAAAATTTCGGCAGAACCTGTTTTAAAATAACTCATTTTGGTTTGTTTTCGGGCCCACCTTTTATATTATTTTTAGTCTTTTATTTATTTTATTATTTTATTTTTTAGTTTTTATTTATTTAGTTTTTATTTTATTTTATTTTAATTAGTCTTTTTTAATTGGTCTTAAAAAATTAAAAAAAAGTGTTAGGGGTCCAAAAAAAATTCTCATTAATATCGAAGGACGTAGATAAGTCATATTGTAAACATCACAGATATGTACCCTGTAAAGAGGAGCACCAAGAAATACAACTTCAAAAGTCTTAACTAGACCTTAGCTTTTGTTAGGGACTTTTTCCTTGGCTTTGTTTTTTTTTTTATAAAGAGGGAACTGTTTGTAATATTTCATGATTATTTAATAAAACAATGTTCTTTGTGATGTTTACAACTACTTTGACAAGTCCTTCGATAAAATAAAAATTGTCCATTTTTGCATAAGCATCATGCATCATTTTGCATTCGTAGAAAGGTCAAAGAAAGTGGTCTGACGTCCTCACTCAAACCCAACTTGCACCTACAACACTCGTGCAAACACTAAAAAGAAAATGGATAAGATCGAGCAAGAGATCCACAAACTTCGTGAAGAGGTGACAACACTGCAGGGTGAGTTAGAGAAGTTCAGTACCCTGGTAGCTTTGATGGCGGTTGCGCAGAATCCGCCACAGTTCCAGCAAAGGCCCCAACAACAATATCAGCAACAGTATCAACGACAACCTCGACAACAGGCTCCTCAACAGTTCGCCCCGCAGAATCGTGTTCAGAGGGCGCCACAATATGATCCGATTCCTGTGAAATATGCAGAGCTGCTTCCCGTTTTGCTTGAGAAGAACCTTGTCCAGAAGACCGAAGTCCAGAAGCTGATTCGAGCCAATATCCTGTCTTTTAAAGATTTGAACGTGCAAGTTAACCCGCTACCGAATCTAGTGCTGTGACACATGTAGTGGTTAGCCGCAATTGGGTCGATGTTGACGTTCCTTCTGCTACTCATCTGCCCAATTAATAAGTTTGTTGTTTGTTTTTCATAAAAAATCCTTTCGTCCCGCCCGAGACGAAAGTGAACTTGTGCAGGGTTTTTTGCTTCATGTATTTCTATCATTAATGAAAAAGTCGTTTTTGATCCCGACTTTGTTTTTATTTTGTGCTTTTTCTGGAAAAAAATGGTAATACAAAAAACCTAAAAAAGAATAATCTTTTCCAAATGTCTACATACAATCATTCACTTGCTAAAATCAAACGAAAATCATATATACAGATTAAACATTGATATACCCGTTGAACGCATTAACCTTGTACTCTCTCCCAACTTTGAGTTCCCTGTGTCCGAAACTGAAGGAGAAGAGGATGAAGAGATTCCCGATGAGATCTCTCGCCTACTGGGGCATCTTAACAGTCGAAGCTGCAAATAAAAATATCAAGAAGATTGTCCAGAAGATGGCATTTACTTATAAAGATGGCCATGAGATGCTTCCATTTTCCTTACATGGATATTGTACTTCCGTACGCACTTCAACAGGGGCAACCCCTTTTTCCTTACGACATGGAGGTCGTGCTTCCCGTGGAGGTCGAAGTCCCGTCAATGAGATTCCTAATGAAAGCCAAGCTTGTTTGAACTTAAACGCATGACTACCTTATGTCATGGACAATTATATTAAAAGAGGATGAAACAAGCTTTTAACAAGAAAGTTCGTCCCCGTGAAGGATACCTTGTGCAAAAAATATTATCTTTTCAACCAGACTTTAGGGGCAAATGGATGCCTAAATACGGAGGCTCATATGACTTTAGTTCGTCCTATGAACGCCGATACAATTAAAAAATACTTTGTCTAAAAATATAAGAACAGCTCAGTAAGTCGCAAACCTGAAAAGGCGACTTAGGCAAAAATGAGCGTCTCGGTGGACTGAAAACCCGAAAGGGCGGTCCATGCAAAAATTAGAGACATGAACAGAAAATGATTATCCTGATAGGTTGAAAACCTGAAAAGGAAATCTATGCAAAAGTTAAGGATTATGAGAAAGTAACTGCATCGGGTCAGGCATGATTCACTTGGGGCATTTCAGCTGTCCAAAGACCTCCGATTTGAAGCGTCTGCAAATCAAAGACTCGGAACGACGGAATTCAAAGTTGTTAGGGAGAATAACGGTTATTGTGTTCAATGTACCTTTCCCATATATCTACCATTTTCCAAATTTTGCAAATATCCGTGGAGCCATGCCATCTGCATGCCACCACTCAAACAATGAAATTTGAGCATGTACCCATCTACTTGAAATTCTCATTTATTCTATTTACAATTATTTTTTGGCTTAAATAGGTCTTTTGTCCCTGCAAATATAGACCATTTGAATTTTCGTCTCTAAAGTTACTAATCCTTCCAATCTGCCACTGCAAAATTTAATCATTTGACTTTTGGTCCTAATTAGGTTTTTTTGCTGAGGTGGGCTGTCATTAGCGACGTGGTGCCCATGTGGCAAGTGATGATTCGGCGATGTAGTTAGCTTAAATAGGTCTTTCGTCCCTGCAAATATAAGTCATTTGAATTTTCGTCCCTGAAGTTACTAATCAGATGTAATTAGGACCATTTTTCAAATGATTTATATTTGCAATGACAAAATGGAAGGATTAGTAACTTCAGGGACGAAAATTCAAATGGCCTATATTTGCAGGGATGAAATACCTATTTAAGCCTTTTTTTTCTATTTTTGATGGTAATACTAAAAGCAAAAAAAAATTTAAAAAAAATAAAATTGTTTCACATCTTTTGAAAAGTGTAAACAACAAACACGCTCTCTTTGAACGCGTGAGTAGATGAAGCGTACGTCAACATCCGCCTCGAGAATGGTTAAACTCCGCAAGGGAAACATGGCCAAACGATGTGGGAGGACTTCTGTCAAAAAAGATACAAAAATAAAATAATAAAAAGAAAAGCACGCTAAGCTGAAAATATGAAAAGGCGGCTTAGGCAATAGAGAGCGTCCCGGTGGATTGAAAACCCGAAAGGGCGGTCTAGGCAAAAATTAGGAGCATAAAAAAGGAATATATTCCTGGAGGACTGAAAACCCAAAAGGCGCGGTCTAGGCAAAAGTTAGGGATTTTCAAAAAGAAAAAACAAAAGAAAAGAGGCATGGCGGCTAAGGCATGTCAATGGAAGAACACTCTGTGCCGATTTACAAATGGCTACTTTCTGCCAGACTTTTGGACTAATAATGGGCTTTCTCCTCAGGAAGTATCTACTTCCCCGTCAATAGCTACCTTGTGTCGGGCTTCACCCCGTCAGTGTCTCAATTTGTCCCGAATGATATCATCTCCGATGAAATTTGCCGAGTGTTTGTACTGCGATGTCAGTTCGCTTCCCGTCTTACCCGTCCTATCTCGTTTCATTGAGTTCACCTGTCATATATAGTCATGCAGTCGTACACGTTATACAGTCATACATTCATACATCCATGCATACACATCATATACACAACATCATTCATACATGTTTGCATTAGCTACCCAGAGTCTTGTTTGGTCGTATCTCTTCAAATCGGTCTTGACTCAAACATCAAGTGGCAGTTTCTTTATAGAAATAGCTTGCAAATTTCATAACCCAAGCCTAGCTCGCAATTTTTCATAAGCCGAGCCTAGCTCGAAAATTTTCATAAGCAAACATGTTTGCTAGTTTCATAAGCCGAGCCTAACTCGCAAATTTTCATAAGCCTAGTGGATTCTGGCAAACTTTCATAAGCCCCGTGAATGTTGGCAAACATTCATGAGCCCAGTGGATTCTGGCAAACTTTCATAAGCCCAGTCAATTCTGGCAAAGCCTAGTGGATTATGGAAAACTTTCATAAGACCAGTGGATTCTGGCAAACTTTCATAAGCCTAATGGATGCTTTTATTTGGGACATTAATTACAAACTACTATCTTTGTCCCTAATAATAGGGCTCTTTTGAAAAAATAACGGGAATTAAGAAAATTAAAAGTGGTAATAAATTTGTTTGTAATTACTAGTGTTTTTACAAATTTGTCCTTTAAGAGAGATGATTAGTGTATGTTTTCAATGTAATATTTAATGCTAATTGAAGAAAAAGATAGAAAATAAATAGGGGTATGTTGGTAAAGAATTAATTAATGTACTTGAAAATAGCAAAGGGGTCTTATAAAAAGAGACAAAAAATTTCTCAAAAGGATCCTATAATTAAGGACGGATGTAGTCATTTGTTTTTGTTACAGCTGTTGTGAAGTTTTACGCTAGAAAATGCATTGAAATAAACCAAGGTAATCATGTCCATAAGGTAGTTACAAAAATGTCATTCTATTAAAAATTAATTTGAATAGAGATAAAAGGGCGTTTTAGTAAAATACAAGTGGGTGTAGCTTGCTAACTTGCACCTTAGAGTTTTGGGATGGGTGTTGTTAGCAGTCATATAGGGGTTTGCTAACTTAGACCAACAAAAAACATGAAGGTCTAAGTTAGCAAAAGTGCACCTTTTCATTTGGACAAAAATATCCTTCATCTTTATTATTTAAAACTAATAACTTGAGGATTACTTTAGTAATTTTCATTAAAACATATTTGTTAACTTGCACCAATTTGTTAACTTAGACCCACTTTAATTTTATTACAAATAGCTTGAGGGTTACTTTAGTAATTTTCATTAAAACATATTTGTTAACTTGCACCAATTTAGACCCGCTTTTATTTTATTACAAATAGCTTGAGGGTTTCTTTAGTAATTTTGCATTAAAACATATTTGTTAACTTGCATCAATTTGCTAACTTAGACACACTTTTATTTTATAACAAATAGCATGAGTAATATTTACTAAACTATCCCTTACTTTAAATTGGTTTACACTAGTGAATATTGATTTTTTTGTCCAAATGAAAATGTGCATTTTTGCTAACTTGGACCTTTATGTTTTTGTTGGTCTAAGTTAGCAGACCCGTCAAGATCCGTCGACACTAGGTGTCAACGGATTCGTTGACACCAAATCTCAACCGTTTACTTTTTTTTTTTTAATCCAAAGGGCTACAATTGTTTGTTAAAAATTTTTCCGTGTGCTATTTTCACTTGATTCCCACCCGCTCCATCTTCTTTTAAGCAGCCAAGACAAAATGTATTCTCCTCGCTGCTTTCAATTACACAATCACAGGATAATTATTGTTGGTTTTTTCTCTCTATAGGACGATTGAAAGCAATTCAATTTAAGGGCTTTACCATTTTACGAAAAATCATAAATTTAATTTACATATTCATCATGTTTAACCTAAAATCCCACCAATTAATTCAATAGAAGCAAACTCAACAAAAATCACTTCTACCTTCAGTACCCTCATATCCAATTGCAATATAGTTATCACAAGCTTTACATAAGTTGTTTTAATTTAATTGGTGGAATTAGCCACCAATTAGCCAAGAGAGAAGGGAGATGCAAACTGAGCGTAACAAATTCTCCAGCAGAGAATAAGGAGCGTTAAAGAAGATGGAGCGGGTGGGAATCAAGTGAAAAAAGCAGTGAATTTTAACGAACAACTGTGGTCCTACGGTTGAGATTTGGGGTCAATGAATCCGTTCTTGAGCTATTATTCATCTCTTTTTAAATTTTACCACAACTATTTAATAAATCGTTGTAATATAATCTTGTGTAATCCTCCAGGGATCCATGAGAATTTTTCGAAAATTCATAGAATAAAAATAGAGTTTATTTTAAGTTATTCAAGAACTATGAAATAGATCTAAACAATATAAATTAATTCTTTGTGAAATCCTTCATGAAAGCATCACTATTGGATTCACAGAGAAAAAAAAAAGGGTTTTTAAGTTATGCAAGAACTATACACAATCAAATTAATTATTTGTACAATCCTCCAAGGCTACATCACTATTGGATTTTTCTGGAATTCATGGAGAATAAATTTTGAATTTTTAAGTTCTTTAGGAACTATCCAACAATTTTAAACCAAAATTGATATTTTTGAATTATTCTGAAATTCATAAAGAATAAATTTGAGACTTTTATTTTATTTTTAAGTTCTACGAGAACTATATAATATATCTTTATAATTCAACCCCTTATGCAATCATTCAAAGATGCATGAATGTTGAATTCTTCAAGAATTCATAAAGAAATAAATTTACACTGATTGAATATGATTTGCAAAATAACATATCTATATCATACAAAATCGATCAACATGTTTATGATAGTATGGATGATCGAAGTATTGATGTTTAACCATACAAATATTGGTCACGAAGTTTAAACAACATCTAACATCCAAATACACAACAATACTTGTCCATCCATCACGACAATTGTTGTTGGAACACCTTGTGTATTTGGATGTTAGATGTTGTTTGGATGTTCCAGCGGACAATTGGATGTTCCAGAAAATATCATTTACAAAATAAAATATAAGTAATCATCATTTACAAAATACAGCAGATGATGATTCTTTTCTCGACTATTGGTGCAATTGGGTTCACCTTCTGTTCCAACAACAATATTTGGATGTTCCAGCGGACAATTGTTGTGTATTTGGATGCTCCAATTGTTGGATGTTCCAACACCTAATCATCAACATGTTCATCCATTTGTTTTTATCTTTATCAATATACAAGGTTCATACGATTCATAATCATCTAAAACAATAGTCAAAACAAAACCTACATTTCGTAAGTGGATTAAATGTATCTATAAGACATTGATACCAATTGACAAATTTTTAGTGTATAGTCTATAATCATCGTTACAAAAAATTAAATAATCAACAACCCAATAACCTAATTGCTATATGGACATCTACTTACAATATTCATTACAAATTTGTTAATTTGAATATACCAAATCAGCACAAAAACTACAACACCAGCATTGTATATATTTTTTCAATAGAGATACATCAAAATGGTAACAATGTAAATCGTTAAAAACATAAATGATCAATGTAGACCTAAAAAATCTAAATTGTCAATATGTCACGAATGTTGAATTTGAAGGATCACAAATTGTATTTGGCTAAAAAAAACTACTAATATTTTTTGAAGTAAGCTAAAACACCAACAAAAGGAGCATTGATATATGTAGTTGGCTCCGATTGAGAAACATTATAGCGTGAGTCTTGGAAAGAATCATCATTTGCCGGTCCTCCAACAATTGCACCTATTAGTACATTGAGATTAGGTGTTGATGATTGAAAATATTTGTCTCCATCACGACACCCCATATGTTTTGGGTGTACATCCAATGATGGTAAAGTTGAACCACGATGATGTATCTTCTGAGGGTACTTTTGTCCATACCCAACCATGTATGACATTCCAAGTGGATTGTTTCCTAGTACATAGTCCACCTGCAACAATATATAATTTAAGAAAATTTATTATGTGTATAAACAAGATTTTCCCATCACCTTTTTTATCATATAAGGTGGTGGGAAATTGAGAGAAAAACCAGAAACTAAATTAGAGGACTAAAATTGCAATAATCGCGCTACTCGAATAAAATATTAATTTTACCTGTGATTTGGCGAGATTAATGAGATCGCATGGTTTGGCAGCTACATTCCCACAATTTACAATTTTGTTGTTAGCTTCCATGTAGTGTCCATAAACAACTAACAGAAAAGATAATGCTGTTACATGTTGTAGGTTACTTGGTCCAGTTTTGAATAGAAGCCCACCTAAACAATCGTCACCCAAAACTCAAGTAAATAAAATGATTACTTATATTTTATTTTGTATATGATATATGTATGATGATCAATTTATGTAATTTAAACATATGTTTTTACAATAGCTATAACTAACTATATAATGTTACCTTCGGAGTATGTGACTGATTTGGTTGGCGAATTGGGCAACAAAGAGCATATAAGGTTGTCTGCATTGGAAATGAAAGGACTCTGGTTTGATGGATCGTTCATCACCCACTGCCAAAATTGGAAGAACAAAACTAGATTTCAGAAATGTTGACTCATAGGCTAACAATTAATTGTTTCTTACTTGTATCAATTGGTGCAAAAAATAAATGAACAAATAAATTACTACTCCCTCCGTCCCATATTATATGACCTAGTTGACTCTGTTACGTATATCAATGCACAATTTTGAACTTAAATATCTTTAATAATCTATTAGAAAAAATTATGAAAATTTGATATTTAAAAAATATTCGTCGAGACGAATCCAACAACATCTTATATGCTATATTTTGTCTTTATATATTAGTAGAAAAATTGAGTCCAAACATATTATATGAACACTACATATTTTTAAATTGGGTCATTTAAAACGGGACGGAGGGAGTAATAAATAAAAATTATTGTGAAAATAATGTTCTTGTTCAATTAGCGTTTACATGAACTTTTTTTTTGTCAAGTAGCCTAGTGGCTAGAGCTCACACAATTAAATGTGGAGAAATGGGGTGTCCGAGGTCCGAACCCCGACTCCTGCATATAATATGCAATATCTCTATCAACTGAGTTAAACTCACGGGGATAGAGTTTACATGACCTTTAGTGCAAGTCAAAATATATATTTTGGTGTAAACATAATCCTGAAGTGTGTAATATTTTTGTTGGACACACACTTATTAATAAAATCCGTTTGAACATAATATTATGCAACGTCTATGTGAACATAGCTAGGTTGAAAAAGATATTGCATTATATAGACATGAGTCGGTGTTCAAACTATGCTATTTGACAAAGAAAAAACCTTTTAAATATCGAAAAATCAATAAAATAAATGAGATGACACTTAACATGCTAACACAAGATACTGATTAAATAATTTTGTCCAAAAAATCAGAGAGATAATGAAAAATAAGATTAACCTTAGAAACAAGCACATTAATGCCAGCATGCTTGGAATCCCATCCAAATTCATTGGATTGTATGAATTGTATATTTGATTTTACAAAGTTCATGTAATATTGGTCATTACTTGCTTTGTACAACCATGCTGCACCCCAAATCAACTCGTCCTGAATTTCGTTGCAACCAAAAAAATAAATAATAATTACGATACAAGCAAAAGACCATAAAAAATAATTAGAAACAATAGAATAAAATTCGTCTTTAATTATGTAATTGAATTAGTGACGAATTTCATATTTTTGTATGAATTAAGATCATGAAAGTCATACTATGAAAGTCTTGCTCAAAAAAAAAAACAAAGAGATCATGAAAGTCATACTATGTATCCATTAATGTCACAATAGAAGGGGCATGCTCCAGAACCTATGGCATTATTGTAAGACCCACGGTGATAATTTGCGAAGTCAAATACCTAAATATTATCATAGAAATATAATAATTAGTTGCAATTTGGGAAATAAAATATCAGCAATGGAAATAAATTGCTACCAAATATACACTTTCACCAATTTGAGAGAGTAAATTTCTTTGGCCTAAAGTATAGGAATTAATAATTTTTAATATTATAAGACATAATTAAATAAATGTATACCCGTTTAGCCCTAGCAAGAAGAATCCTAGAATATCCACGATCAATGTTTCTGAATGCAATGGATGACGCCGCAAGTGCGGCCGCAATCTCGGCTGAAACCTCCGAACCAGGTCTCGTCGCGGACAAATAATAGGTTGTCCTAGAAGTGTCCATGTCTTCTGGCCTTTCCCAACAATCATGATCACTAATGGGATCGCCAACTTGTGCTACAACAATATTTGGTCTTTTTGTGGCTTTGAGGAAATAATCAGTTCCCCAGCGGATTGATTCTAATGCATGTTGCAAATCATGATCCATGAGATCTCCAAATTCCACCACACTCCAAGCCAACATGGTGGTTGTATATGCCATAGGAAAATTGAATTTTACATTGTCACCAGCATCATAGTAACCACCAACCATGTTCATCTGGGTTTGGAATACAAATATTTGATTAACATATTAAATTAAGGAATAAATATAGAGTTAAAGCGTGAACCATCAAAATTTATATATGACGGTTCAGATCAATAACTCCTTAAGATTTTAATGAGTAATCAAAAAGAGTGAAAGATACACATAGAAAATTAGTACTATATTTTGATGTGAAATTTATTGTGAGAATTCGATGAACTGGAGTTGATAATCTAGAATTCAACCGGAGGTAAGTAAAACATCGTTAATATTTGGCATACAAAAATAGAGAATATAAGTTCCACTACGATTTTTTTATCAGACAATACTTAGACCGTTATCGAAACCCTTTTCCATAAAAACTACACGGTTAACACAAAAAAATAAAAATATAGAGAATTTACTTACAAGAATATCACATCCATCATGAAGGGCAGAGTCTTTTCTCCATGTCATACGTTGAGAAGTTGGCAATTTACCAGACCTTTGACCTTCAAAAAACAAGATGCTTTTTGTCAATGCATCACCATAGTTAATTAGTGAAAGTGATTTTACTATCGTAACCATCATCATCATTGTTAATAACAATGATAATTTGGACACTACTACCATGTTTCCTCTCATTTTCTTTGTTTCTCCTTTTTGAGATATGTTATTTGAGAGCATTCACCTGAACAGTATAT
>Ga0228711_1011072_pt1 | contig 11615 bp, 15 predicted proteins | sample MedpolnodulmetaG_2_FD_177996 | JGI IMG/M metagenome (GOLD analysis project Ga0228711, IMG submission 177996) | Root nodule microbial communities from Medicago polymorpha collected in Santa Monica, California, United States - brown nodules | ecosystem: Host-associated > Plants > Roots > Nodule...
TCTACCTTGGGGACTGCTATGAGTCCCCTATTTATAGAGGTGGAGGGCTGCAGAGCCGTTGTAATGGCACACCTGGCTCTGGCGGTTACGAAATCGTGGGAAGTGTAACCGCCAGAGAGTTTATTGCAGGAACGTGCAGAGAGACGTTGTGGTTCGTTTGAACCGGTCTCGCTCGCTCCGTGCACCCCCCTTGTGGGAAAGGGGTGTGTCACAAGCAATGTTGCCAAACGTGGTGTTTGAGCTTTGGATTGTATTGGGCCTAAGTAAATGGGCCAAAGGTCCTTTTGGCCGGTCCAGAACAGTAGCCCCCCAAGTCGTTGCTCCTGTCGAGGAGTGATGACTTAAGTGCGGGCATCTTTGGTTGTTAGTTGTTGGCCATGGAAAGGAAGTTCGCTTTTATGTGCTCTCTGCTCGAGAGTAAGCCGATCTCGTTTGACGGATGTGAAGACGCCTCTGAATCTGGGAACCGTTTGCATTGGTGGTTAAGAGTGTCGTGAGGATTGTGCGAGCAAGTGTGTGGACGCACTCGCTATCCTCCAAACACCCTTTGTTCCTTGACCAAGCGAGTTCGCCAATGGAGTGGGCTATGTCCGGCATGTGAGTGCTCGGTTGACTTAGGTCGGAAGGAAAGATTCCCTTGTTAGGAAGTTTGGTCGATTGTCATTCCGCAATTAATGCCCACGTCTCGAGGGAAAGATTGAGGAGACATTACCTTTGGTTTCTGAGTGACACGTGTAAAGGCTATTACAGTACTTGAGTACCTATAGTCTGCAGAGTGTTCTTGGTTTGTGTTTCCAAGGTGTCAACAGTGTCGTTGATTTAATCCTGACGTTTAGAGAATCGCTACGAGTGATCAGAGCCCTTGGATGGATGATTTGATTTAATCAGGACCGTAGGCATGCTATTTGAGTGGAGAGTTGCATGTGAAGGGCTGCACCGAGGGCTTCGTGGCCTTTGGGAGGTTTTATGAAATGAGTAGAAATAGTTCAAACGTTTGTTTGGAACATCACAACATTTCATTTCTCAGAAACTTAGAGAATTTTCCAAGAGTTCCTCTAAAGACGAAGCATTTCCGAGTCTTCAACTTCTCACTTCTAGTCCAGTTCATCCATCGTAACAAGTAATGCTCTGATGATTCTTTTTTCCCTTATTTCATACTTGGCTTCTTTAGTTTCATGTTTAAGAAACCGTAGAAATGCATGCTTTTTAGGATTTGTTGTCTGTTTTCTGTATTTTTAGAAAAACAATTGCGACAGGCTTTAGTTTTTTAGGGTTACGCCTAGTCGTCCCCGTGCATGCTCGTTGTAGTTGCATGTTTCCCTGTCTGGGTTGTCGGCAGAGCTTTTCGAAAACCCCTTTGTATGACGATCAGACCTACTAGTTTGAAAGAGAGATGAGTGTGAGTTTCTTGGGTTGATCTTCCTCCACTTTCCTCTTTCAGGTTTGATTATGGCAAGCGATTCAGGCAGGGACAGCGATGCTGCGCACGAGCATTTTTGGATAGGGAAGGAAACCCTAGAAATGGTTTCGCTTTTCTCGACCAATGGTGCGGCGAAAATCCCGCGCTGCCTGATTGGGAGGAAAGAGGATTGGGAAATAATCCTTCCTACTACCTCGGATAAGGTTTGCTCGTGATTCTCGGCGAATCGTATCCCTATGTACGAGGCTGTCTTTCAGGAGGTGGGTTTCAGGCTTCCTTTTTCTCCGTTTCAAGCGAGTGTCTTTGAATGGTTGGAATTGTGTCCTTCCTAGTTGAGGCCAGACTCCTTCGTGTATATGATGGCCTTTGAATCAGTGTGCCGCTTCTTACGTTTTCCAGCTACTAGAGAACTGTTCTTCGCCCTCTTTACCATTCAACGAGGTTTGGATAAAGATGGTGGGCATACTTGGGTGTCTTTCCGTCAGCGGACGGTGTTGTTCGAGGCCTTCACTAGTGAGGTCACGAAGTTCCAGACGAGGTTCTTTCTGGTTAGGCCGCGGACTGAGGTGGCGTTGAGTAGCGTTCTGAAGGTGGTAGAGCGCCCCCATGAGGATGTTGGGGTTGTGAAAGAGCGCATGCCACGCTTTCCTTTCTGTTGGGCCAAGAATCACTTCAAGCATGAACCGACTATGTTTAGGCATAGTTACCCTGCTTGTCCGATCGGAACAAGACGAGTTTTGCCCGAATGCTTGAGTTCGTGGGATCTTTTTCTCGATCGGAGGTGGTAGTTGAGGATGGTGAATCAGGTCACCATGCCTCGCTTTATTGATACTCGTTCTTTAGTGCTTTCGAAGGACCCCTTGAATCTCTTGGGTAGGTTTGCTTTGCTGCTCTTTTTCCTTTGTCTGACTCATGCTTTTTACTAACGATTCTGTTTGTACTTCTTTATGTAGGGAAGATGTCTCACATTCGTTCCTTGGTGAACAAAGCTAACCAGAAGGTCGCTAGTCAAAGCAGCAGCAGTAGAAAAAGAGATGAGCGTCGAGGACGAACAACGGATAAATGGTTTCCTGTGCGCGTGTTCGACGACCCTGAGGAGGAGGAGGTCCCTCTAAAGAGAATAAGGGTTGCCCCTCTTGATAAGGGTAAGCAGGTCCAGACTCAGGCTCTGGTTCCTTCTAAGGATGCATCTTCTGCTGGTGAAGGCCTGTTTCAGCTTCCCAAGGTGTGGTCCGAGTCCAACCGCTTTGGCCCCCAAGCGTTGCTTTATCTGAGTGATTAAGAGCTGAAGGCGATCCGTGACTTGGGAGTTGTTGGCTGGTCCCGAGCAGTGACCTATGGAGTAGTCAGCGCGATGAGAGCTTTGGAATTTGCGGTGTACATGAACAACTCTTCCGTGGAGGAAGTGGTGCGCTCTGATGCCCATACCTGTGAGAGGAGTGAGATGGCTAAGAAGATGGCTGAGATGGAAGCTAAGCTGGTGGCTGTGAAGGCGGCGAATTCCGAGAAGAACAACATGATTGCTTTCCTGGAGAAGAAGTCGGACTTGGCGTCTCGTTATAGTGATGAGTTGAGAGAGGCTCGTGCTTAGTTTGATGCGGAGAAGAAGGCCCTTGAAGATGCTCTTCATGACGCTTCTATGCCTGGTGAGGATGAATCTGAAGACACAACTGAGCTGGCTCGCCCTGCACTGGTCTACAGGATTGAAGAGTTGGAAAGGAACCTGGTGGGTGCTGCCCGCCATGGTTTCGACAATGCAGTGGATCAACTTAAAGTGGTGAATCCTGGTGTGGAGTTCCGTACGGACGGAATCCATTTCTTGAAGTATGTCAGGAATAGGGAGATTGTTGCCCAAGATGATGATGGGCATGTTTGAAACGCCTGGGCTTATATGGCCTTGTAATTTTTTGATAATTTCTGTTTTGTAACCGGCCTTCGTGCCACTGACATTGTGCAGCCCCTCGTGGCTCGCACTGCTTTTGCTATATACTCCGTTTATTCTTTAATTATACTTTGCCTGAAAATGTTTGTTTTATTTTCAAGTATAATGTTTCGAATTGAGTGCTCGTTGCATGAGGCTTTTTATACTACTCAGAGTATTTGTTGCGAGCGAACTGTTTGACTTGTATGCTTCTACAAAGTGTAGCTTCGTTATGCTCTTAGTATTTTGACTGTTTCTTGGTGCTCGTTTTTGGCAAGCGAGGCGACCTCTGAAATGAAGTAAGTTTGCTGAGGTGGAATGGCCTACCCCCCGCGGTCATTGTTTCGATGAAATGAATTAATGACTCGGGAGTTTTGCATGTCCGCCTGCGACCTTGTTACTTAACTCGTTGTTTTAAAACAAAGCTTTGCCTTTCTTTTCCCAATTCTTTGTTGCTCTATTGGAACGTCTTACCTTTTGCGTTTTTTGCAAGGGAAAATCTGGGCGTGAGAGTTCTAACTGTTACGCGGAGTATTTGTTAAAACTATTTCACATCCAAGAGATTGTTTATCTAAATGTGTGTCCAAAGTTGTGTTTTAGACGGAGAACAACGGATGAGCGAGGAAATCAATCTAAGTTCAACGCACTGAGGCGTGAATCACCCATCGCGGGTTGGGGTTCTACCTAACATGCCGAGCAAGGATGTCGCAGCTGTTAGCATACATACTGAGGAGTAGGAGAATCTGTCGTGTAGATTTCTCTTATCCTTTAATTTTTTGGATTTGGAGTGGCAAGACTTTCCTATTCCGTTTAGTTACTCGTTTCTGGAGAGCATGAAGTTCGTCGTGTTGAACTGAGTATATACATTAGAGTAGTTTGGCGATGTTTGTCATCTAAGTGTAATACTTTTTGAGTTTTTCGGCATTCCAAGTTCTCGGAATTGTGCCTTGTGGAGATCTTCGAGTCCATAAGCCCCTGTTCCAGTTTTCATCCGGACTCTGTAGGGTCCCTCCCAGTTGGCTGCGAGTTTCCCTTCTTCAGAGTCTTTCTGGTTTTGCCGGAGGACGAGGTCGCCTACTTTGAATTCCCTCCTTATGACCTTTTTGTTGTGGCGATCGGCTATTTTTTGCTTTAACGATGTTTCTCGCAAGGCAACTTCACTCCTGACTTCGTCGACAAATTTGAGCACTTCACGTAGATTTGCCATGTTGGCCAGGAAGTTAGTGTTGGCGTCAGTTCGCCAAGTGAGTTCAGTTAACTCAATGGGTATGACCGCCTCTGTCTCATACGTGAGTCGAAAAGGTGACTCGCCAGTAGTGGAGTGGGGACAAGTTATGTAGGCCCAGAGGACCGTGTGCAACTCTTCAGCCCATTTAGTTTTGGTTGCGTCTAGCCTTCTTCGTATTCCTCGTAGAATAACCCTGTTCGCTGCTTCGGCGAGGCCGTTAGCTTAAGGGTGTTCAACTGAGGTGAAACTTTGTTTGATTCCAATCTTCCTTAGGTAGTCCTGGAATCTTTGGTTTGTGAACTGAGTCTCATTGTTGGATATCACTAGGGCTAGTACTCCGAATCTTGCTAGGATGTTCCTTTTGTAGAAACGAAGTACGCTTTTGGTTGTGATCTTCGCCAATGGTTCCGCCTCAATCCACTTTGTTGAGTAGTCGATGGCAACTACCAGATATTTGAGTTGTCCAGTGGCTGTAGGGAATGGTCCCAGAAGGTCAATGCCCCACCATGCAAAGGGCCAAGAGGAAACCAGTGATGTTAATTCAGCGGGGGGTGCGAGGTGCATGTCCCCGTGTCACTGACATTTGTCGCAAAGGTTTACGTAGTCTTGGGCATCTTTCAACATGGTAGGCCAATAGTATCCTGCTCGTAGGACCTTTTTTGCGAGAGCTTTAGCACCAAGGTGTTGTCCGTAGATGCCGTGGTGCACGTCAGCGAGGACTTCTTGGGTCTCGTTAGGTCCCAAACACTTGATAAGCGGTGTGATGAAACCCCTTTTGTATAGGATTCCTTCCACTAAAGTGAATGAGCAAGCCCTTCGTTTCAACCTTGTCCTTTCATGCGGATCGGAAGGGAGTTCCCCTTTCGCTATGTAACGAGAAATGGGTCCTCTCCAATCCTTCATCCCAATAATTGAGTTGATTTCGTGGAGCTGAGCCTTTTGTCTCTGAATGCTTGGTTCGTTGAGGACTTCTTGTATGACGATTTTGTTTCCGCTTGCAGTCTGTGTGGTAGCGAGCTTCGAAAGAATATCTGCCCTGGTGTTCTGTTCACGGGGAACGTGAGTTACCTCGACAGTTTCGAATTCTTTCATTTTCTCTAGTACCACCTGGACGTACTGTTGGAGGTGGTCCTTTTTGACCTGGAATTCGTCTGTGACTTGGGAGGCCACCAACTGAGAGTCGGTAAAGATTTTTACTTTTTTGGCTCCTTGGTCCTGGGCGGTCTGTAGGCCAGCCAAGAAGGCTTCGTATTCTGCAGTGTTATTGGTGACGGGAAAAGATAAACCAAGAGAAATTTCAACAACGATACCTTTATTATTTTCTATGATTATTCCAGCTCCGCTTCCTTTGGAGTTGGATGATCCGTCTACGAAGACAATCTATTCTTCTGTGTTATCTTCCATCGGAAAGGTCATCTCGGCAAGGAAGTCTGCGAACACCTGCGCCTTCAGTGCCTTTCTGGATTCGTAGTGTATTTCGAACTCAGATAGTTCGAGTGACCACTTCATCATCCAACCAACCACATCGGGGCGACCCAAGATTTGTCTAATGGGCTGGTCCGTTCAGACTATTACCGTATGAGCTAAGAAGTACTGCCTCAACTTTTGAACCGCCATGAGGAGGGCGAGAGCCACCTTTTCGATCTTTTAGTACCTCGTCTCTAGCCCTAACAACGCTTTACTGGTGAAGTAAACTGGTTTATGCCCCTCCGTTGTTTCTCTGATGAGGACGGCGCTTACTGCGTCAGAGGAAACAAAAAGGTATAGGTACAGTACTTCACCTCGCTCGGGTCGTGAGAGAACTGGAGGTGTTGAGAAGGTCTGTTTGAGATGTTTTAAGGCGTTCTCGCACTCGTCTGTCCACTCGAACTTCGTCTCCTTTCGTAAGAGTTTGAAGAAAGGGATAACATGTTGAGCGGACGTAGCCACGAATCTTGAGAGGGCAGTCAGCAACCGTTGAGTGTTTGGATGCATTTCTTGGAGTGGGGCGTGGGAAGCTTAGTAAACGCTTGGCATTTATCTGGGTTCGCCTCAATTCCTCTTTCGGTTAGGTAGAAACCAAGGAAGTTGCCCGCTTGTACTCCAAAGGTGCATTTTTTTCGGGTTGAGCCGCATGTTGTATTTCCGAGTTTGTTCGAACACTCTCTTGAGATGGATGGCATGATCAACCTCTTGTTGGGATTTTACAATCACGTCGTCCATGTAAACCTCAAGGATGTCGCCTAAAAGTGCCTTGTCATAGACTTTGTTTATCATACGTTGATAAGTAGCCCCCGCATTTCGCAGACTGAAGGGCATTACGTTGTAGTAATACTTCCCTGATTCAGTCATTAAAGCTGTTTTCTTTTTATCTTCTTCAGCCACGGGTATCTGGTTGTACCCAGAATAGGCGTCCATGAAGGATAAAAGTTTGTAGCAGGAGGAATTATCTACGAGTTTATCGATGTTAGGAAGAGGATATGCGTCTTTAGGGCAGAGCCTATTAAGATCGGTATAGTCAACACACATACGCCATTTTCCATTAGATTTCTTGACAGGTACAACATTGGAGAGTCAGGTAGTGTATTTGGCCTCAGAAATAAAATTCGCTGGGCTACAACACTTACACTGAGATCCACTGTCAGCTGGTGACAAGCGACGCTAGGGTCGATTCCGGGCATGTCGGTCGCGCTCTAGGCGAATAGGTCTGTGTTCTCCCTTAGGCAGGCGATCAGCTGTGCTTTGACGAGTTCAGGAAGATCCTTGCCGATCTTGAAGTTTTTTGAGGGGTCGTTCCCGAAAGGGACCAGCTCGAATTCACCGTCAGGAATAGGTCTAAGAAGTTTCGCGTTGAGCGGATCCTTCTTATCCCTTTTTTGTTCCTTAAGGTCTTCCTTGGTGAACTTAGGGTCAAGTTCGACCAAGTTTGCATCCAGAGTGCTCGCAGCAGCTTTCCCTTTGTCCTCAGTAGGTTTGCTGGATTGGGAAACCGAGTTAGCCTGAAGGAAACATCTTCTTGCAGCTTCAATGTCTCCGTTGAGAGAGGCGATGATGCCATCTTTTGCATGGCATTTCAACTTCAGATGAGCGGTTGAACATGCAGCACCCAGTTGGGCAAGCCCGGTTCTCCCTATAATGCAATTAAAGAGAGAAGGACAGTCGATCACCAGGAATGGGATTCTTATTGTTTTCTTGGCTTCCTTTTCGCCGAAGGTGGCCAGCAGTTCCACGTAACCCCATGGTTGAGTTGACGAGCTGCTGAAGCCGTAGAGTTCATTTCCAACATATGGAGAAAGGTTTTTCTCCGTAAGTTGAAGAGTTTTGAACAGGCCGATGTACATGATGTCGCATGAGGCCCCTGTGTCAATTGGGACTAGACGGACATCGGTGTTGGCCATTGATGCCCGTACGAGCAAAGGAATGGCTGAATTTGAGGCCCCACCGAATAGTTCTGAGTCGTAGAATGCCAAAGGTGGACTTCCTCCATGGTTGGAAGGGGCCAGCAAGTTGACGCTCATGAGCTCTTCAAAATTCCTCTTCATGCTTCCCATAGAGATATTCAGTGTTCCTCCCGTGATGACATTGGCAGAGGGAAACTGCTCCCAAGTGCATGAGTAGGGGGTGATTTCCATGTTGTCGGGAAAATCGCCCAGGTGCTCCACGGACATGGTGATTATTTTGCCAGTCTCGGTGCCATCGTCAATGACTTCGACGGTCTTTCTTTCCGACTCGAGGTTCTTGATGAATTGTTTGAGCCGTCCTCGTTGGATGAGGAGTCTGATGGCATCCTTCAGGTGGATGTAGTCGTCGGTGACGTGTCCGTGGCATTTGTGGAATCAACAATATTTTGTTTTGTTAACTCCCTTCCTCTCTTGAGATGGAGCCTTTGGTGGCTTGACGCCAGCTTCTGTTAGGTCGGCCACTGCGATCTCGGCGACGATTTTCTCCCTGGACATGGCCAAGGGCGTATACTCGGTGAAGTGACCGTTGGGTCTTTTGCCTTCACGAGTTACTTTGCCTTCCCTCTTTTTCTCATGGAAGGGCTTTTTGGAGGATTCGGAAGCAGGTTCATCCTTCCTGGATTTGTTGAGGTTGTCTGCGTACAGCTCTTCTTTATATGCTATGTAGATCTTTGCGATCGCTAGGAACTTGTTGAGAGTCCTTGGGCGATCCAAACGGATAGCTTTTTTCACGTTTGTGCCTTCGCGCAGACCTTTGGCAATGAGGTACCTCTTCATTGTCTCGTCAGCACCTCTTACCTGAACAACTTCTTTGGTGAACCTCTCGATGTAATTTCGGAGAGGTTCGCTCTTTCCTTGAATAATGGCTTCAAGGGATGCCACCGTTTTTGGTTGCGTCCTTGAAGCGGTGAAGTGGGTCATGAACTCGTAGCAGAGGTCGCTCCATGAGTTAATGGAGTTTCTCCGTAGGTTCTTGAATCAGGTGACAGCTCCTCGTCGCAGCGTAATGACGAAGAGTTTGCATTTTACGGCACCCTGCACCGATCTGTATGTGAGAACTGGCTCAATGTTCTCGATGTGCTCGTCCGAATCGGTTGTCTTGTCGTATGAGTCCATCTGGGGATGCTTTTCTAGCCCGCAGGGGATAGGAGCTTCTCGGATGCGCCGAGTGAATGGACTGTAAGCGTTACGGTTAATTCGGGCATCGCGAGTGTCCTCAGAGCTAGAGGAAGACCAAGAGCGTCTGTTACGTCTTGGCGGGGATCTCCTTGGAGGGGATCTTCTAGGTGGGGATATCCTCGGAGGGGATCGTCTGGGAGGAGACCGCCTTGGAGGAGTTCGTCTGGGTGATCTCCTTCCGACCGACCTCCTGGTGTAACTCGGAGATCTGACGCTTACTGAATGCCGCGGGGATCTGGAACATGATTGGCGAGGGCTCCTTCCTCTTCTACTAGGTACTGGGGAAGGAGTCTGTTTGGCTCGGACTAGAGGGCGTGCTTGCTACAGATCCATCAGGCGTCGGTTCTGTTCCTCAATTAACGACGTCTGTCGTTGAACCGTGCGGAGCAGATTGCTGTCGAAGGCACCAGTTGGCGTGGCATCTTCAGGTGTCTCTGTAGGTTGGGTAGGACCTTGCAGAGGCCTTTTTTGGAGAGGAATTATTTGTATCGGTTCCTCTCTGGGTGTACCCCCAGGAGAAGGTGAAGATGTCATGCCATCCCGTTGAGGGATGCAAATCTCACGTCGTATCTGGGAGTTGGCACCGTTGGCAGCCATGATAATTTTTCGGAAAGCTTTGGTTTTTAGGAGTATAAAAACGGGGAGAGCTTATAGTTCCCACAGACGACGCCACTGATCGTACTTGATCAGAAGGTGACAGCCGGTGCTTTGAATCCGGTGGTTTAAGTGGTGGTAAAATGCGTCAGAATGCCTTCTTGGAGCGGATGGGGGGTGTGTACCTGCATGCTCTCCAGCGCTCAAGTAAGTAGAGATCAAAGAGTGAGGGTTTAGAGGAAGAGTTAGATTCTACCTTGGGGACTGTTATGAGTCCCCTATTTATAGAGGTGGGGGGGCTGCAAAGCCGTTGTAATGGCACACCTGGCTCTGGTGGTTACGAAATCGTGGTAAGTGTAACCGCTAGAGAGTTTATTGCGGGAACATGCAGAGAGACGTTGTGGTTCGTTTGAACCGGTCTCGCTCGCTCCGTGCACCCCCCTTGTGGGAAAGGGGTGTGTCGAAAGTAATGTTGCCAAACGTGGTGTTTGGGCTTTGGATTGTATTGGGCCTAAGTAAATGGGACAAAGGTCCTTTTGGCCGGTCCAGAACAAAATCAATCCCTACTTTTTATTCAACTCATGTCTAACCTTCATATTTTCCAATGAAATTTTTCATAAAAGGGTAGAATATTATGATAATCTCCAAAACAAAAATTAATTATTTTTAACAAAACATGAATTAAATATGAATTTTTATGTTTTCGGTGCTAAAAAATTCATAATAAATTCATGTTATGTTATGTTAAAAAATTCTATTTTTTTTTTGGAAAATATTGTCATAGTTTTCTACCCATTTCTGGAAAATTTCATTAAAAAATATATAAGTTAGACATGAGTTGACTAAAAAATAGGGACTAATTTCATGAATGAAATTTTTTGGAGGGACCAAAAGTCTAACGAACATTTTAGAGGGACTGAAATCAAATTTTAGTATATTTAAGGGGACCATTTACTTATTTAACCCTAAAATAAATTACTATTAAAATGGTCAACAAAATTCAAATCCTATTTCTCATGTTTTTGGTACTTTCATGAGCATGATTTGCAAATTGTTGAGATGGATATGGCTGTCCATAAGGTGATAAAAACTATAAAGTGACAGATCCAGTGAATTTGAATGATGTTGAAATTTGATTTGTCGGAGGATTTGTTGCCTTATGAAATAATTATGTGAATTATGACTCTTCCTAATTTGGATTCTATATAAGGTGTTGACAGGTGCATGTTCCCTAGTGGAACATTTGAAGAGTATTATGTGCCATCCTCTTGCATGTTGGTGTGTAGTTTAACTAGTGTGTTAACCCGTGCAATGCACAGGTGATAGGCTATTAATTTTCAATTGAAAAAATATATTACTTTTTATTTATCAATGAAATTTATTTATCTCGTGTTTTTTCAAATATGTCCGTGTTTTTCTTTTTGCCGCAATGACAAATATGTGTTCCGTATTTTTTACGTTTTATTTTTTAGGGTTGGATCCAGGTTATGGATCTTTTTTCTTTTTCTTTTTCTTTTTATTGTTTTGATTTTGCCCGTTAGGGTTGTTAACTGGGTCAGGTTTTATGTCCCCCCAGTTTTGTTGTAATTTTCCCCCTTATTTTAATAATATATATGAGCAATCGACAACAAATAAGAGTATGGTTCCAACTTAGTTGGAAACTATTCTTTTTTTTGACATTTTGCTCTTGGCCCATAAAAAAAAAAGTATGTCTTGTGCTTTTATGCATAGTGAAAATATATTTCTATTAGTTTTTATATATATTAACGAAAAACATTTGTATTTTTTATGTATTAATCACAAATATTTGTCACTTGTTTTTTCTTTAGATTT
>Ga0228711_1011073_pt1 | contig 11614 bp, 6 predicted proteins | sample MedpolnodulmetaG_2_FD_177996 | JGI IMG/M metagenome (GOLD analysis project Ga0228711, IMG submission 177996) | Root nodule microbial communities from Medicago polymorpha collected in Santa Monica, California, United States - brown nodules | ecosystem: Host-associated > Plants > Roots > Nodule...
AAAATCATATATAAAATAATATTTACAAGTTTGCCACCTTATTTTTATTTCATATTTGACCCCATTTATTCTTAAAATCAGGTTTTGAAATTTACTCACAAAAACAAAATTTACAATATATTTACAAAACTGCCACCTTATTTATATTTCACACATTTTTTTAATAAAATAGGTATAATACACATAATTCTAGGTGAAGATCCTCTTCATTTCCTAAATAAATGGAGATTGTCAATTACTATAGTTTTGAAGTAAATATATGATATAAATGCACATATTTCAAGAATTGAAAACATTAATGCCACATATTTACTTCAAAACTATAGTAACTGACAATCTCCATTTATTTAGGAAATTGAGAAGATCTTCACCCCATAATTCTTATGTCAATTTTGCACTAGTGCCACCTAAATTGACACTTGAGAGAATCGAATTTGAGATTTCGATGAGAAACACACTCTCGGATTCCAAATCAATACATCAGGGCAACTCAAGTGGGTTAAGTTTACGAAGATATTGAAGTTTATACGAAGATATTGAAGTCTATCCTCACATTTCAAATGTTCGTGTGGTAATCAAAAGTGAGGGCAAAGAAATATTATTAATAGGGTTAATTAAGTAAATGGTCCCTATAAATATTCAGAATTTTACTCTTAATCCCTACAAAATAAAATCACACTATTTATTTAGTCCTTATAAAATTTTCCATCAGCACTTTTAGTCCCTATAAAAAATTTCCATCAGCATTTTTAGTCCCTGTAAAAAATTTCCATCAACATTTTTGGTCCCTAAAATGTTTAAGGAAAATGTCACAGGGACTAAAAAGTGTGATTTTATTTTATAGGGACTAAAAACAAAACTGCGAATACTTATAGGGACTAAAAACTTAATTAACCCTTATTAATATCATGATTTATTTTTCTGAATATCACATATATTATTATGTTGCTAAACATAAGCCACAGTTGAATTCCCCTAAAGAAAAAGTAACGGGTGAAAAAAAAAATTGTTGATGTCATTGTTTAATTAAAATATTACTTAAAGAGTAATTTGAAATGTCTTATACACTAACTCTTTTATGACAAATTAACTAGTATTTTTTGTGGATCGAAAAAAAAACTAGTATTTTTTTTTGACAAATTAACTAGTTTTTTTTTACAAAAAATTAACTAGTTTTCTTAATACGTTTAAAATTGTAAATTAGTACTGTGTATCATATTGTACAGTATCTAAACAGTTAGTTTAAGGGACAAAATTAGTACTAATTAAAAACCATATTTCTATTCTTTTAATAATTTTGTATTGGTTTCATTATACAATTAAAATTACAATCTCCCATCCCTAATTTGTTGCAAAAAAAGAGTGAGTTGATGATGACCAAACAAACTGTTGGGACTCTGGCCTTAATTAAGAGTGGAAGTTTTACTAATGAACACGAAAGCTCAGAAAAAGATGGAGCATTGTCGTTGAGGGGAGAGTCATGTGAGTGAACCCCAGAAGACTGTATCTTAATTTGTCTAGAGCCATAAATTGGCTATGTTGAGACAAAAAATAAAAGAGAAAAAACAGTTAGGTGATGGGGGTGGTAGAGCCCCACAGACACGTGGATATTACGGTGGTCCATGCATGAAGGAATTTTGTAAGCATGGTTAAGGTCGACATCTTAATCATGGATCCATTATTTGGTTGGATAGGCTCACCACTCAAAATCATTTTCTACATTTCTATTTCTCATTTTGAAGATAAGAGATTAAGAATTGTACTCCATAACCAAATAAATGAATTACAACGGAAGAAAGGAAATCTGAAATAAACATTTTTTGTTTGAAGAAAGGGACTTTAAAGTTTAAAGTATATTTTTACTAGTAGTCTCTTTTTTATATAAAAAATATTAGCATAATTTTTTTTTTGACAAAAATATTAGCATAATATCACTCAAAATATAAGAGAACTGGCTAAACTTGTGGCCACCCCACCTATATATGAACTACACATTCCCTTGTCTCTCGCTATAAGTTGTTTAAGTGCAATATTGACATCGTAAAGACCGCTTATGAAGTCAATTTTAGATTCTTTATTTACTATCAATTGGAAATACAATGATCCGGTGATAAATAGAATTTTAGAGTCTTAAAAAAAAATAGAATTTTAGAGTTTGTTTGGAGACCATGATAAGATAGGACATGATAAGATAAGATAAGACAAGACAATACAAACTATCATATCTTATTTCAATTTAGTATTCGATAAACTATAATATATGATTATATCGTCTAATTTTATCTTATGCCTCTAGTTAAAATCTTGGAGTGAAGGGTGGATTATACACAATCAAGATAGGATAATAAACTAATTTTCTAATTACACTTATAAAATAAATTTTAAATATAAACACCAAAATTTATAAACACACTTGTTCATTAAAGTACATTTAAAACACAATATACCAATACTTCTATATATGTACAGAGAGGAATTGAGTGTGCTTAATATTTTTTTTTTCGTAAAGAAAAAAAAATCTCAAGGTATAAGACAAAATCTACTGAATAAGTCTAAAAATATAAAAATAATTTAGGAAATACATTTGACATTAATTCTGTTCATTTCAATTAGAATAGTTTTGAATTTTAGTTTTAAGAGCTATTTATATTTAATTTATTTATAATTTTTTTTTACTCGTGTTTATTTACTTTTTTGAGACAATATTGAAATCCCTTCGTCGGGGTTCGAACCCCGGCCACCACGAAAAAAAAAGCCCTTCATTTTCTTTTATTTAGACATACAAAGTTTTAAAGATTGTCTTGCAACTCAAGAGACTGTTCAAATTTCACTTGGAACGGTTATAAAATTGTTATTAATGTTATTACAACAAAGGCTCTCAGGAGCAACAACAAAGCTACCAGACCCAACCTTCATATGGCCAAAGGAATTATCAAAATCAGATGCTAAAAGAATAAACCATTCAAAAAGGTACACACAGCTATCCTACAGTATAATTGATCTATGAATGGAGTACTAATTAAACTCCCTATATCACATTACAATTGTGGAAGACCACTTTCATTAAAGGTCTATATAAATGTGATTCCAAATGACCCATATACAATGAACTGATCCCAGAAAAAGAAATATGTAAAAAAAAGAATGAATTAACTCCCACTTCCTGTTGTGAACTGCCACTTATAACTCAAACCTTTCACAAAACTTGGGTGGTTGCCATTATACTTCCATGTTAGAATTTTTCTAACAAACTGCTGTTGGTTTTCATTATGTATTTTCATGAGGCATTCCAAATTAGATCCATAAAGCCCCTGTGATGATAGAAGGGAGTCATTGTTGCTACGCTAGGAGGTTTGAACTTCCTGTCGAATGAACAATTTTGATCGCTCTCAAAATACAAATATACATGAGAGCTCATTCGTCACTTCCGCTGCTAAGTCTATCTGAAATGAAAAGACCAAGATAGTGGATTAGATTATGGACACATATTTCAAGGAAGATGGACAGAAAAAGAGGGGTCGTAAAAAAATACCTGATGATCTTTTCCCTTCCATGGCTTCTTTCTTCTCCTGGCAACTAAAGCAAAGGAAAGGTCCGTCCCAGGGGCGCACTTTTTGAGGATTTTCTGCACCCTCATGTACTGAAATACCCTCTCCGGGTTTTATTTCTACTTGACATACTGCACATATGAACAACTTGAACATGTTGCATAGTGGATATTTTGTTTCTAACCTGCATTTTAGACAAACATTCTATTGTCAAGAGAAAACTAGAGAGTAAGCTGCTAACTTTGACAGCAGATATTACAAAATTAAACCTCTCTGAAAGCATAGCAGAGCCTTCCTCGTACAGCTCCACTACCACATCTGGCTCCATGTATTCTTTGTCAGTAGATGATGATTCCGAAGACTTTTTACGAAACATGGCCTTGAGCATTCCTTTTACTGGCTTCTTTTGATGTGGTACAGGAGCAGGTGGCTTCTCCTGAGGTAATATATCGACAACAATACAGGTTGTATCATCTCTAAGTCCCTTTGCTTGTAAAGCTTCCTGAAGACATTAAGTGAAGTGAGAATAAAAGAAAGAAATGCGCAATTCATAGTTTCATACCACTATATGACAAAGTCATCAGGAGAAACTAATGCAAACAAGGTATATCTTATGATGTTGAAGTCAGAAATTACTATTATACCCAACATCAAAGCACCCCTACAAGAATTATAAAATGATTCAAAAGATTAACATTTATCTCACTTTTACAATCTGTGGTGCAGCAGACTCTGCTGACATGCCACGACAACAGTCAAGGGCCACTTCCGCAGGTAAGGCATCCCAAACACCATCACTGCAGATAACAAGCCGGCCTCCAGCGGTGGACAGCTGAATTGAAAGAAATAAATTAAATTCTTCATTCAAAAAAATGCACACACAAGGATTTCTAAGAAGCAGACAACAATTTCATAACCGCACAAAAGAATTCAATCATTTGATCCTCAAAGTTTCTGAAACAATGTGGTTAGCAGAAACACTTGCTAAGAAGAAACTATACACGCACATAAAAGACAAAACAGCGGTGAAAATATGTGTGGATTATTTTTTTGTATGCCTGTGTAGGATTAAACCAAAGAGAAAAGAAAAATACAGAAGAAATAACCTTGAGCGTAAACGGGGTGCAAATGGAAAGTAAAGTATCAACATAAGCCAAACAGTGTCCTATGTGTAAGATTGAGTTGACTAACCTTCACTTGTTTTACATATGGTACAGGGACAACAAATTCACCAATATCCATATCTCCAATAGACCGTGAAAGACACAAGCCACCGGGCCAACATCTCAAAGGACCAACCTACAAAAATCCTTAATCTAGTCAGCCAGCTATATTAGTAATATTAACCCAAATGCAAATTTCTTCTAAAGAGAATATTGGTAAAATACATAGGGAGATACCTATCATCTAAAGATTCTAAACAACTGTTTCCAAGAAAGGTTGTAAAATGTTTTAATGAGATGCAATGAGTGCTGTACTGTTAATTTTATATGGCCTTGTAATCAAAAAGTGTACACCCGCCTCTCAGTTTATCACAGTATGGTTCACATTACTCTTTATCTCTGATTATGTGGTTTAACAGGGCAGGCATTGTACCAAAAATTGAAGTATTACTGGATGCATAAGACATATGAACAAGCTGTCCTCCTCTCTTTCTTTTTGGAAGAGAGTGGGGTGTTTAAGCTCGTTATGGAACAAAAACATATGGGTTAAAAAGGATAAAACTAAAAGGGAATGTACCTCTGCACCTCCCCCAGTATTTAAACGACCAACCTCACCGCCGCTAGAAGTGATACGAACCCTCCTGATGAAAGTGAAAAGGAAGGGTGATGCTATTAATAACGAAACAATTCCAAACAGTCATTCAACAAAAAGAAAATGATCTACAACTTACTCTTCTTCATTTGTTTCTAGCCTATGATCTGCTGACAAGTAATAAATCCCTCCTTCAGAAGATTCTAGTACGCAGCGGGAATCGCCAACTGATGCAACTGTTACAACCCATCCTTCTATAATCACAAAGGTGACAGTTGTTCCCGATTTTTGTCCTGTAATGACAAAATATAAAATTAAAAAACATTAATTAAGTATAAAAACTATCAATCACAGCTTAGTCACACCATCTTAATAACCTCCATCACTAGTTAATGTAATAGATCTTAATAATTTGGCAGGTAGCTAGATATGGAATGGATATGAATACTGCAGAATATTATTGAATGCCTGCGTTTATAACTTCCAGCAGTGCAATTTTTCAAATGAAGCAGGTTGCAAACTGATAAAAACATAGTAACTATTACACGTACTCTAGGAATTAGAGAGCCTAGTCTCTCCCAATCAACGCCAAATGACAACCAGATGCCTTTACATGAGATATCCTTATTCTATTTAAAAACACAACACACTAACAAATGCATATGGAACAACTTATTTGGGCCTATGCCTGACATATTGTCTAATAGGCAGCCTACTAACATAATGTTCTTCATCAACCATATGGAACTCTGATCTTCATCAACCATATGGAACTCTGATATGTCAACTACTAGCACGTGATTTTAAAATGTGGTTGCAGTGGCCTTGTGGGTATACTTGTTTGATGCGGACTAATGTGGTTCTCATATCAAGTAAGATGCAACAGTGGCAGGTGCTTTATACGATAGGATGTAATCGCATTGCCTGATGTAGTCCACAACTTAAATCATGTGCTATCTACACGGTCCATACGAGTAAATAAATGTTAGTATTATGTTGGAGGTGGAGATCAAACCCTCTCTTCTAATCACTCCCCCCACCCCAACCACCAAGCAAACAGTATATCTCCTACGTGCCTACAAGCTTTAATCAAGGAAGTGTCAAACACTCAAACTACACAAACTGCTTGCAAACCTGACAGAGGAATTTTTAAGATTTAATTTAACTTACAGTTAAGAAAAATGGCTTTCTTGATAAATTTGTATAATCGAGCCAAAAGCAATGTCGCAATGTTAAAGCTAGTTAGAGCTGATGCCTTGACTGGCAAGACTCATGCCCAGAGTCTAAAATAGGCAAAGAAGCTCAGCTTAAGCTGTCAATTCCAGTACCCACTTGCAAAAATCCTAACAAATATGGTTATATAAAAAATGTCCTGCTTTGAAAAAATAAAAGATCTAGTGTGATAGCTTTGCAATATTGTGATAGCTTTGCAACCTAACCATAATCATTAAAAAAAAATAAAAAAAATAATAGCAAGAGCAATATCGTGATAGCTTTGCTCTCAAAAGGATCTAGTGTCAAATCTTCAGGGATTTTAGAAATACAAAAGATTATACCAAGGTTTCAAAATATACAGCACACGTATTTGCAAACCTTTTCTTCCCCTATTATTTAACATCTATATTACTCTGAGAAGCCCCAGTGATAGATCAAAATAAAAATATTCACAAATGTTTTGGGTAATATTACCATTAAGGATGCCATTGATGCAGATTAATTTGCTTCTTATACAAATAATTAACAGACAACGGAGCAAACACTAAAAGAAATAAATTATCCATACCTTTCTCTGCAAAATCTTTATCAGTTTTAACAAAGCCAGCAACCAAAGCTCTAGGCAACGCTGCTAACCACTCGTCTCTGTTAAGATCCGGAGGAATTGCACTAACAACATTATTTAGAAGATTCTCCTTGGAATAAATAGCAGCAGCAGATCCATTGTGTCCATCAAATAGCTGTAAGTAAAACTTCCACATGAGAAAATGAAACCGGGGAAAACACACAAATACTAGGAAAAATAACAGCAATTCATTCAGTGCATAAATGGCTAAAAACTTTCTTGTCATCCAGCTAAGATGAGTGCAAATAAACAAAACCATTACAATTGGGGAACTGTTCACACACTTCACATCAATAGAGCAATAAGAGTCATAAATTCAAGATCTCCGTGTATCGTCAAAAAATCTATCAAAAGTAACAACTCCACGAGATGAAATCAATAGCATTTTCCATCCTAGCAATAATACCTAATCTCGTTTTTTCTCTCATTCATCATGTCAAGCCATAAAATAGAATGGTAATAACCAGTTCAGATAAATTTTCCAAACAATAATCATGTAATTACTACAAGCATTTTAAACAGTAATTGCTTGTATAAATCGAATTTACTGAAAAGATTTAAACAAATCTAGAAATGTGCTAAACACATCAAATTGAAACCTGCAAAAACAAAATCAGTGATTGAATATGAAAAATCACCATACCCCATAAACGGAATAGGTATAGACCCCATCACCAACCATCCTCTGACAATCAGACTTTAACAACGCGAAATCCTCTCCTTTCTTACTTTGTCCAGCTTGACCATGAACAATATCAGGTTTCTCAATTTTCTCGCTCATCAACTCCCTCTTCAATAGAACCGAAAGAGGAACCGTTTGATGGTGTTCACTCCTTACAGACATTGTTCTTTCCCCTCCTAATATATCCTCAAATTCTCAAAACCAACGATTAGACTCAACTTTTATATCAAAACAACAACAATGCGCGCTTCTCGCTATAATTCTTCGTTATGTGCTATCAAAATCAAATCATGAATAACCTCGAGCGACAGAGTTCAAATCAATCCGTGCGATAGAGTTCAAATTCCACCTGAAGAGATAAAATGATCATTAGTGTCACAGTTATTAATAATGATGATAATCAAATCCTGATCAACGAAACAAAACAAACACACCTTAATTAATTATTATTTAATTAAGAAAAATTGAAATCTTAATCATGATATTATTTATTCATTTTTTCATGGAGAATCAATGTATCGACAATAAAGATCGTATATAGAGAAAACGATTGGAATGAATACAGTGATCGACGTTGATAGATTGAGAAAAACGGTAATGGTCGAAGGTGAAAGCGACGAAAAATAGTTGAAACTAAAAAAAAAGAGAGAGAGATTTGAAAATGGAGAATGGAGAAAGAGGTATTACGGGGAAGAAGAAGGAAACGGTGTCGTTTAGATGATCAGGCGCAAAAATGAAGAAGAAATGAGAAGATGATGAATTGGAATGTGTGTGATCCAAAAACGACGCGGATCCCAGCGTTTTGCAAATATTCTTCTTCCATTGTTATTGTTATTGTTGTTGAAGGAGAGAATGTGAAAATGAAAGTTAAATGAAAATGAAAATTATGAACACACAAAAACTATACTTATGTAATGACGTGGCTAAAACGATTCGTTTTCATTTAGTTTTTTTATTTTATTTTATCGGCTCGGCGCTGCTGCCAGCCATTTATGAGCCAAGCCTTATGCTTTGTTTAAATTAAAAGAGTAAGCCGAAGGAAGGAAGTAAGAGGAAAAAAAATGTTAAAAATGTTTGAGTTGAATATGCGGTTTCTTTGATACAATACAATTTTTTGTTTCTAACATTAAAATTGAGTTAAAAAGCTATAACACAACATATTTACAACAATGTTTCCGACAATATTTTAAATTTCATTCAATATTACAATTTTATTTTCACAAAACAATATGAACGAAATTAAAAACATGAACAAAAAGTAATTTTATTATGTAAGAAATGTAAAACGATAAGATTTTATCATTCTATAAACTTTCAAGTAGTACATAAATATATTTTTGAAATAAAAAACAAAGAAGAAACTTAACAAGAGAAAAAAAATATATCAATTTTTAAAAGTTTCTAAGAGTATTGGTTTATGTGACATGAGTTCAATTAGCATTTTTCTTATGTTGCAATTTAGTTTGGTTTGATTCGATTGGTAAAATAAAAACCGTAAACCGAACCATGCAGTTTAAGTAGAAAAAGTTATCTCAATACATTCAAACCAATGTAGTTTTTTGGGGTTTTGGTTTGTAGTTTTTTTATTGGATTAGTTCGGGTTTGAACACCCATTTGATTTGATTGAAAGTAGAAAAAAGTGAGGAGTGGGTAGGCTTTTTCCGTTCTAAAAGAGTCATTTCGACAAATTGAAGCGGGAAGAGACAAAATGAGCATCTTAAAAACTTAAAAGCACATTACATTCAACTAAAAAACAAAATGAATATGTACAAAATAATAATTTTATTGTTAATGCAAAGACAAAAGCATTGAAAAGATATAAATATGTTTTTAGTCCTTACATTTTTCACCACTTTGAAGAATAGTTTCTACATTTCATTAAATGTTTTTAAAATCCTCACATTTTATCTCCGTTATAAAAATTAGTCCCTGCTGTCAATTCTTTAACGGAATGCTAATGTGCAGTTAGTGAGTCCCAATTATTTTAGGATTAAATATGTTTTTTGTCCCTACGTTTTGCGTGACTTTGAATAATAGTCGTTACATTTTAATAAATGTTTTTAAAGTCACGCAAAATGTAAGGACTATTCTTCAAAGTCACGCAAAATGTAGGGACCAAAAACATATTTAACCCTAAAATAACTGGGACTCACTAACTGCCACATCAGCATCCCGTTAGAGAATTGACACGAGAGACTACTTTTGATAACGGAAATAAAATGTGAGAATTTTAAAAACATTTAATGAAATGTAAGGACTATTCTTCAAAATGGCGCAAAATGTAAGGACTAAAAACATATTTAACCCTATTATTATCTATAACAATGTATAAACAAATTTTTCTATAATAATGTTATATTGTTGATGTCATTGAAAATAATAAAATTTTATAGAGTTTAATGGTAGTGGGTCAACGATTCAAAACAACTTTGTATATACAACCAATCAAAATATTTCAAATTTTCACGTAAAGTAAAACAAGTAATTGATGTGATAATTCTAAATGTTTTGATTGGTTGTGTGTAAAGTTGTTTTGGACCGTCAACCCATCAATTTTATATTATATTTGTTATATTGTTGGTGTGAGTTAAAAAGATAAACATGATGTTACAATTTAAAATTACAAACGTCTATACATACACACACCGTTGATGCAACCTAATTTGGAAAATCATGAGTAGTGGTGGTCCTTAGCATTGTTGGGGGGACGAGTCCAGGACACTAACCTTTTTAGTAGGTAATACGTATATTGTGTATACATATTTGGAGGAGCACTGTTTTTAAACAGTATATGTAAATAGTTTTTTTTAGAAAGTATATGTAAATAGTCAAAGAGGTAACGAATTTTGTTTTAGTGCTAGCAAGATACCCAAGACAAAAGTTTACACAATTTTTATTTTTTTGGTCAAACACACAAATATCTTTTATTTTTACACATGTGTGCAAAAAAATTACAGAAAGAGAAATAGGAAAATATAAAATATAAAAACATAGATGAAGAGAAACAAGACATCAAAGAAATGTTCCTTCAAAATTTATGTGAATATACAATAAAAATTTCGGTTATTTGATATATAATAGATACGTAATTTATAAATGTAATGTGGGTTTGAATTTACAATCATTTTATATTTCTAACTAGCAAATATAATATTAATTATAACATGAGATGTATGACTTTAAAATTCATATTTAAAACATGAAGAATTAGGAAGAATGAATTCAAAATTCATGCATGTGGATGATTGGTGGTATTCGTGATTGATATGCATGAAGTTGTTTTTTTTTTTTGTTGAAGTTATCATGTTATCGATATGAAGTTTCCACATTCATTTAGAGTGACTAACCTCCGCCAGAAAACATATGAGACACATAAGGTGGATTCTCTCCTCCCAACCAGATTTTTTGCATATCCAAAAGTCAGGGATCAAACATTGACTACTTGCTTAAGAGGTCTAAGTCTCTTACCGCTTAGACCAATCTAGTATTCGTTTATGACTCGTATGCATGACTCTAAAAATAATATTTAATGTATAAGAACGAACAAAAATCAATTGTGTAAATATATCTGATATCCAAAATTATTCTTGGATAATTCAAAATATTATCCGGCTAGATTAAAGCAGTCAGTATGAGCAATATTGGTGCCAGAAACCTACTTTAGGAATTAGGATGTTCAAATTTTTGAATTCTTTGATCTTTTGGACAAGTGATGCAAAAACAAAATAGGGGTTCAAAAAAAAAAAAAATATATATATATATATATATAAATGTGTATTTATATTTTTT
>Ga0228711_1011076_pt1 | contig 11612 bp, 6 predicted proteins | sample MedpolnodulmetaG_2_FD_177996 | JGI IMG/M metagenome (GOLD analysis project Ga0228711, IMG submission 177996) | Root nodule microbial communities from Medicago polymorpha collected in Santa Monica, California, United States - brown nodules | ecosystem: Host-associated > Plants > Roots > Nodule...
GTTCATTTTACGGAGTATATCGGGTGGAGTAACCCCGAGTACGATCTCATACATGACCGATGAAAACCTAGCTAAGGTACATCGGACTCCCTCAGTGGCGTGCGGGCCCCCCTTGCGGAGCTTATCCCGTTCCCATAGCAAGAACCCCTTGAGATCCCAACCTTGCGTAGATCACAAGAGACACGGCACCTACGTCTTGGTTATAGTCTTGATCATACATACATAAAGGGTTTAACCTATACAAGCTTGCTCATTTACCACGGGTCCGTGATCTACCCGATTAGTTGTAAACTACTTCCTTGATCATACATAACTTATACCTAATGTGTTTAGGTTACATGATAACATACTTATTTTCGACTACCTAAGTCGAGGCTCTATGATTCCCCATTCTTAGGATGAATTCCTACCCGGACATATCACCTATCATACTACTCTCGCATACCAATCGTTACCAACAATGTTAATGATTTTCCATGTCTTTCTCTTGCTTAAAACCTTGTTTAGAAATGTACTTTAGACACTTAGAATTGAGGGGTTCATGTTTCAATAAAAGATTGCAAGAAATGGGCTTCGAACGGCATTTAAAAGCACCGGACGGCATTTTGGACCACAAAGAAGGTTTTCAAGACATGTTGTCAAAAAGGCTGTAGGCTTAAGCGTGCCTGTAAGCGTACAGGACCTGAGTTACGACGTTTTGCACGCTTGAGCGTGCAGTGCACGCTTAAGCGAGCATTCATCAGTCCAGAAATGCAGAAAATCATATTTTGGTGTAAAAACCTCAATTCCAAGCATCCTAAGGTACCTATTACATCCAGGGACACATATAAACAGTATAGACTCATTGCATGGCAATAATTAACATCATTTGATCATGAATGGAACAAAGGGGTTTCCTAACCAAATTCCTTAATTAACATAACATAAATTCTCACATGGATAATCACACAACATCAAGGTAGGAAAGCTAACTAAGAACTCACATGTCCAGTTCTGAGATTGTTTCCAAGCTTCTCAAACTTCCATTCCAAACCCTAGCTATTGATGCATCATACATCCATGGCCTTAGTTCACCAATCTACCCTTGTTGCTCACTTGCTTGCTAAGACACCATGATTCATGCTTGATTATAATTGCATGCATTGAAAACTTGATTGCTTCAAGAGGGAAGGATGGGGCGATTTCTAGAGAGAAGGAGGAGAGGATTCTTCTCTTGTGTTCTAGAGTGAGAAACAACATGAAATAGTGAAGGTTCTTGGTCCCAACATGCTTAAATACCCTTTGCATGAAAATACTAAAATGCCCTTCGTCTCAAACGTGTTTACCCCGACACTGATGATTAACTCGTGTTCGACTGGCACTGCGTCGTAAAACATTCCTTAACGTAGGGAGTCTCACGAACATTATTCTCTGGCGCACCTTCGATTGATATAATTCCAAAGCTGACGAGTGGGATATTACACATTCATTGTGTATTTCATATATAATATTTGAAACATGAATATTAATCTCTTAAAAAAATTTGTGTAAGACTTTGAGTCCTCTATATTATTTTTTTTCTCTTTTCGATCTTTATCTTTTAAAACGTGAAAAAATTAATCCAGTTTTCCTTTTTTTTTTTTTTTAAACGCTGACTTGTATTAAAAATGTTGTGATGGCAAGACCATGTAGTACCATAAATTCCTGCGATTAACACATATTAAAGCGGGTGAGAGAGGTAGGAAGGTTGAATCATGGTAAAATATTTATTGCATCTATGTCTCATTCATTGAGTATTTCATATATAATATTTGAAACATGAAAGTAAATCTTTTTAAATATAGGCAAAGTTATTTCAGGGGTTCTTTATTTTATAGAGGTTCTTTATCTTATTTATGTGTAATAATTTAAGTCCTCTATTTTATTTTTCTCTTCTCGATCTTTATCTTTTAAAACGTGAAAAAATTCATAGTGTTCCATTTTTTTTAAACGCTGACTTGTATTAAAAATTTCGTGACGCCAAGGCCATGTTGGATTATAAAGAATATTTTTTATAAAATAACAAAAACCCCAAATTAATAAATTTGGGTGTTCTTCCTTCCCTTTAAATTTATGGGTTTCAAACCGATAAATTGCATCCCCCCTCGATTTGAAGCAATGATTTGTGAAAAGCAATATGATAATCTTTTTTTTTTTTTTTTTTTTTTATAACAAATCTCAACTCTTTCTTGACCTCTCTCTATCATGGCTTAATGTTGCTGACCAATCTTCAACCAAAGCTAAAACAAAATAAACTCAATTCATCTTCGTCTCCTTGCTTCTTCATTTATTGAAAATCGAAGCGAATGTGAGACGGAAAGAGGTTAAACAAATTAAATTTTTAAATCCACCTTCACTTCAATGAACTAAAAAAAAAACTTAAGGGACCTATGTGAAATCTAAAGATAACTTTAAGGAGTAGATGTATAATTTAGCCTAAATTTTGGGTCAAATGTAAAATTTCAAAAGTTTGAGGGACCAATTTCAAAATATGAAATATAAGGACCAATTTGTAAAAAATTTAAATTTATATGGAACGAAAAATAAATAGGAACCAGTGTGTAAATTTCTTAAACATAGGAACTAATTTGCATAATTTGAAAGAATCATAAGAACTAATTTGATATACATATTATATAGAGTAAAGAAGGCATATACATTGCATAATATATGCAGGGGTTGGGGTTAACCCCACTCATTTACTTTAAAAAATTGAATTTCTAACCACCAGACTACCTGAAAGAAAAAAAAATCATTTTACGTTCTTAGTTTTTAAATGGTATATGAAATTATCTAAATTGAGTTTTGACAAAATATTTCATTAAATCTATGCGTTTGAAATTTCTTCATATTTATTAGACACATCAGTAAATTTACAAGTGATGTCTACAAACGAATTATTCAAACAATAAAATTCACATTAAAACTACATTACTTCAAAAAAGGTATCGCATCCAAAGTTCAAACAAAATGTATGATGGATTCTCCATTTTTATAGTTCTTCAAAAACTCATAGTGGTCTACGTCTTTGTGAAATTTTGTTGGGTCATGAAGAGATTGTTCTTCTTGTATCATTGACTTGGAGCTTGCTTTAAGCCGTATAAAATTTTCTTCAGCGACACATATGGTATTCTTTGCTTAGTTCTACAAAACCTTCAGGTTGCTCCATATAGATTTCTTCATGTAGGTCTCGATTCAAGAATGATGTTTTAACATCAAGTTGTTATATCTCTAAGTCTAGTTTTGAAACTAGCCAAGGATTTATCTAATGGATGTCATTTACACCTCCGGTGAGAATATTTCTTCAAAATCATTGCCTTTATTTTGATGGCGCCCCTTAATGACAATTCGTGCTTTGTACCCGGGGTTCAACTTGTTCTATTGAGACTTGAGTTTGAACATCCAATTATTTTTCAATGTCCTATTTGATTAGGGTTCCACGATGAACCATTTCTTAGCTGTTGGATTCTATTAATAAAGTTTTTTATTTAGTTTATGATCTAAAGTCTGATTTAATTTGTATATATTTGTTTCTATACCACATCTTAGATGGAGCACAACATGATTAACAACCCTAATTTCGTCTGACTCCGACATAGTAAATTGCCTAGTTTCTAAGTTAAATTCTTTTAATCGAATCTAAGTATCAATTTAGGGTTATGACTCATCTTAAGGGAACACCGCAATTGTAACTGGTTGAATTGCGGCGATATGAAAAAAAAGTTCCACTGATTTATCACGGGCTCATGTTCTGCTTTCTTAAATCCAAAAAAGCAAGACATAAACTAATAATCATTCAAGTTAATTTCAACAAAGATGGAGGGGGGTGTTCCGTAATCGATGTTATACCTCTGAATCACAAAACCTAATCTCGCATTGGACATGACAATTAAAACCCTGCAACCACATTTAAATCTCTTCTTGTATTTACTTTCAATCCCTATGGAGACGACTATACCGATGAAGACGATAACTTACTATTTTATTACTTGCTATGATTTGGTCCACTTGCCGATTCACACCATCGATATTCACCATGCTTATTGGTTTATCTATCAATATTCTCTTGAATATAGCAAAATTCATATATTTTGGAGACATAATATGTCTATTTAACTTGAAATATCTTGTAATTCTCCAACATGACACGCCTTATGCTATGACGGTTCAGTGTATATATACTTCCTTTGCCTTATTTTAAAAAAAAACATCATTCTCTTTTCCCAAAAAATAATAATTATTCTCTTTTACGATCCGCGATTGGTAATGGGATAACCAAAAGAGGAGTAGAGGAGACAAGGTTACGTGCTGGGTAGCGCCGCACATCTGTTTCGGGTACATGGGCGACGAGTAAAATGACCCAAAATCCTAGGAGCTAATCCAAAATCACCTACTCAATTGACAGGCATAGCTTTCGTCGCTGCTTTATTTTCTTGAAGTCATGTAAACCAGAAATGAATTAACAAATATGAAGCAAGACGAACAGAACTTCTAACTGAAGCTTCTCACGGGGTCCTTTTCCAACCTCTCTCTTATGCGTTCGGGGGTGCCCCCCTTTGAGTTGACACACCATTAACGGATGGTGATATTGATCACCCAAATTAATAGATTCTTAGATTATTTTTTAAAAATGAATATTCTCTTTATCTAAATTTTATCATAATACCTTAATCAATTAGTTTTAAATACATTTATGAAATTCTTGACAAACAAAAAATGCATTTATGAAATTATCAATTTAACATAATATTATGTACCCCAATTTTTTATTTTATTATACTTTTAACTTAGATAGAAATTCTATATTTTTAGCTCAGATAGAGATTCTAATAGTACTTATCAATTTAAATGACTAAATTACTCCGTGTTATTTTGCTTTTGTGAGAAAATTACGTCATCTTTAAACATATATAGAACCAAAATGTTTTCTTTTTTGAAGGAATAAGGAACCAAAATGTTGAATTACGCAAAATCCGTTTTTGAATTTTTTTTTTACGGATTTTATAGATGAACATTTTGGTAGAGTGGTTAATATCCTTTTTTTTTTTTAAGGAAGAGTGGTTAATATCCTTGTTTTGTAGAAAGAAAAACATTGTTCGAATATGAGATTTTGCACAAAAAAATATATATAGAAAAGTTCCAAAAATATCATTTTCAATGCTCAAACTCATATAAAAAAGTTCAAAACATAGTTTTGTCATAAAGATTTGTGGACTATTACAAAGACTTTTATATTTTTTACAAATGTTACAAAAATATCTTTAACTTCACAACATTCTTCTAGCTCGTCTATTTTCCACATACTTATATTTCATTTTTTTATTTACAAATACTTAATATTCATTTTATTGTGTTGATAACTTGGCAAAGATAATTAATTTCATTTTTTAGCTCCTATTTTATATTTAGCTCAAGAAAATGGTTCTCCATTTATAATTTTTTTATCTCTTAATTTTCACATTTGATATAAGTTTGGTTGCAACCCAATTTCCGGCCAAAAAAGGTGTATTTTTGGCCTGAAGCAGATTTTAGGTTAAAATAACGATGTATGAGGTTGAGGTCGACTCTTAAGACTTCCTTACACCAAAAAGTCTTATATTATTTTTAAATCAAGCCTAAAGATAGTTTATAAACAATCACACATTCCTCCTTCCACCAAATTTTCTTTTACAAATGACCAAACAGTGAACATTCATACAATACACAAAGTGGATAATAACTTAAAAAAGACGTGGAGCCAACTTGAGTTCAAGTTCAAAACTAGTTGTAATTTAATATAGAAGTAGTTTTTCATATGAAATCATGTATTTTCATCTGAAGAAAATATTATGAAGTTGATTCACATTTAATATAGTGAATATAATAGATTGAATCACCAGTAAAATATTCCTCTACGTCTCTTTCATTGAGGATTTAATATTTAATTTTTTAAACATGAAAGTAAATCTCTTAAAATATACTAGAATATAAAGAATATAAGATCCCGAAAGCAAATCTCTTAAATATTCATCAATGTCTCTTTCCATGGGACACATAGTTTTTTGTTTGGTTCTTCTAAGGTTAGGAGAGATCACGTGGAGGGTGCAAAGAGCTAAGCTACCACCCTACCACACGAATAATTGGGACTTTTTCCTAAGAGTGAAAATACTTAATTAACTTGACCAATAAATTGTAAAGTGATTTATAAATAATACTATCAATTTAAGTTATTTAATCTAATTCTATAATTACAAAATGTTAATTAAGGGGTTGGCCCAGTGTCTTAAAGACTCGAAATTAAAGAACGTACTCATTACCCAGAAGTCCTAGCTCAACTGGCAAAATGCCGAAATTGTTAGGCCGGATGCCATGACTGGGGTTCGAACCCTGGTACCTCCACTTGTGTATGTGAGTTTATAATGGTTTTGTCATTTCGTCTATCTACCAAAAAAAAAAAAGAACGTACTCAATTTTAAGTCTCAGATTTGATCACTGAAATTAATAGGTTCTTAAGCTAGATATCGAGTTTTTTTTAAGGGAAATGTTAACTTGTGCCCTTAAGGCATAAGTTAATGAATCAAATATAATATTTTTTTGTTGGAATATGTGTATTGAATTTATTTTTTAAATTTGTAATAAATTGAATGCACAAAACCTAAGGGAATATTTCTACGTTTAGATTTCTTATTTTGTGCTCTAAAGGCACAAGTTAGCATGATCTTTTTTTTTGAAATGGGAATAATTTTATTAAGCCGAATTCGACAATAAGTCTAAAGATACAACCCCAGAGATACAAGACGGAGTCTCTTCGACCCAAACAAAATCTGAATTGGAAGAAAGAGCAAATTTTGCTAGGTAATGAGCGGCTTGATTTGCCACCCTTCTAACATGGACATTATCAAAAAAATTTAAATACATTCTATTTGTCTAAATTTATCAAACATCAAACATGTCTATAACACTACTTCATTTTTCCCTAATAAAACTTTTGGTTACAAAGCAAAAGACAAAGGAAACTGCAACAAAAAGAGAAAAAACAACAAGAAAAAAACAGAAGGAACTACTCTCTAGAGTAAAGGATTCCAACTACGTCCATTTTAATAAGATGCAAGAAATCATCTGGAGGAGAGGCATGGAAGAATTTCCCTAATAAAATACCATTCACTTCATTTTAAATACATTTATGACATTATCAATTTAACATATTATATAGTTCATGACAAGATGAGCCTAAGGTGCGGGCAGGGGCGGTTTTACCACCCAGTTAGCCTGGGCACACACCCGGGCTCAACCCATAATTTCTTTATATCACTGCAAGAAATTAATAAGAAATTTGACTTTTAGTGACAACCAAATTCCGTCACCATAGAGAAAATTTCTGTAGCTAAATCTGTCTGTCATTGTCAAATGGCTTTCACTTCATATTTTCCTCCTTTACCTACGGACAAAGCCGTAGGTAATTCTAAAAAGACCATTTTAAAAATATTACGGACTTTTACCTACGGTTACGGCTGTCACTAAAACTTATCATTGTTTTATTTTATTTTTTAAATTTTCTATTCTACTATAAATTCTAAAAATCAATATAATAAAATATTATAATCAATATCATTGGAATTTGAAATTGATTACTATAATCAATTTTTAGAATAAGTTTTTTAAGTGACTTAACTAGAATAATTTGTCCCTAACTATGAACTATTATATCATTCACCCAAACCAATACTCAATACTCACATAAATACTCAATACTCACATAAATCAAAATCTATATATACTCCGTTGCTCATTTAATTTATGGTAACAAAATTTGAATCATTATTCATAGTAGCTTATTAGACAAAATGATATACTATCAAGTTACAACTTACAATCTCTTCTACAATCACTTCATACCTAAAAAAACTTACACTTACTTCTACAACAGGGCAAAATAAATCAGATTTTAACTTCTAATTTGTGGATCTTCAATAGCGGGTGCACCAAAGTTATTAACAACATCAACAAGATCACCAATTGTCATGCCCTGTCAATAAGCTAGTAAAATAATCTTATATTCCCGTAAGAATTAATTGTTACTAACAAGATCAACGATGTGTGGTTCAATGACTTGATGATATGTTACACCGAACGAGAGATATTCAAGTCACTTGATGATGTTGATATTATTCGAACATTAACCGCAAAGAGGTCTCAGAAATAGCATTTACCTCCTAATTTTATCTAGCACACTATTGGCAGGTTATGTTTCATCTCACTTATTTTAAATTGAACTTTTATTGAAAAAATGACCAGCCTATTTTATTTCGATTTATGATTATTTATATATTATGTCACATGTGAATTTGCGGTCTAAATTTTGTCTAGCCTCTACAGATTAATTCCTGGCTCCGCCACTGGGTTCGGGGAAGTGAGACCATACGTACATGACTATATATTTTCTTTTATGGATCTTCCGAACAAATATCATAAGGACATTGTTTATAAAATCCATGAAAAGAGATTTTGTTTTAAAAATACAAGTCACAATTTTTAATATAAAAGTACTCACACTAACAGATGTTTAAACAATGTCCTATAAAAAAAAAATTCAAATTCAAAATATTCATCTTATTTACCCTGCTCCTTGCAAATGGGTTTTGCAACTTGGATTTCGATCCGATCTCTACACACAATGCAACATTTAACTCTAATTTTTGGGATACAAGATCATTAAACATCGATTAAGAGAAACCCTCAATTAATTTTAATAAAAACACAAAAATATATCAAATTAGGATTGATAGGTTCATTATTTTCATCATCAACCCCATAAAACAAACCCAGAAAATTATGAATTTTTTGGGTTACCCAAAAATTGAAGCAACACACACTTGGATCTTGAAATTCATTAAGTTCATTGTTCCACTCTTTTTCTGATAGATAACTAACTGTGAGAAGGTGGAAGCATGTTAAATATCTCCGAGTGTAGAAAATGAAATCAATAGGTACTTTTGCATGACATTGTGATTGTTTACTACTCCCTCTGGTACAAAACAAAATATAAGCAAAAGTGCGTCAAATAAATTGATGTATTTGATTCAAAATATGGTCCAAATGTATCAACTATCTTTGAATCGCGTTTGCTTATAAGGAAGTTGTGCATTCACCCATGGTAGTCAAATCGAGATATGTATCATGTATCATTCGACCACTTTTTTTACTCGTTTATTGTATCGTATCCAGTATCGTAAGATACATGAACAAAAAAAAAGGCCTTAAAATATCATATATAAACTTCAAGATACTTAAAAAATTAAGTAAATAAACAAAAGTAAATAACATAAAACATCCTTAATTAAATCAAAATCAAACATATAGATCGTAGAGTGTAGAGAAGCAGATCATGTATGTGTTAGAAGCCGTAAAGGAAAAGAAGGTGAGTGGATTTTGGCAATAACTACAAAACTCTTGAATATAAAATGGTTCACCTGCAATATATGATGGGTCACATAAATCCAACCCAAGCAAATCGGGTAAATTTGGGGTTTTCTGGAGGGTCATGCAAAACCCTACCCGGTTCCAAGACTCATCCATAAAAAACAGAAAATGTTTTGGAATTTTTGTTGGGTTGTGGAACCCGACCTGGTTTCAGCATCTGAAACTGAAATGTCACAGTATCATAGGATACTAGATTGAATTAGGATACATAGGATACACATGGGATCACCCATGGTAGTTTTCATATCGTATCAAGATACGTATCATGTGATACTAACTACACTGCATTCAACAATCATGCTCCACTAATTGTTTTTGATTCCAATTATTGTGTGTCGTTTCATTCCGATCACTGGTTTTTAGACGATTTAGTGGTTTTCTTTTACTTTTCTTGTACATAAGATGAACAATGGATATGAGGGTTGAAATCGATTTTATGTTACCAATTTTTCTAAGAAATACAACCCAACCTCTTTATGAATCTCATAAGGGTAGTGTATGAAGATAATGAGAACAATTAAATGAGAATCAAATACGAATAATTTGAATGACTAAGTTTCATGATTCTTTGTCTGCATTGATCTTAGTGATGTTATCGAATTTCGGGTTGCATGAATTTGTTTTCAAATTTGATAAAATTATGAAAGAAAGATGCAGATGAAAATGATAAAAGACATATTTACTATATATAGAAAACAAAATCAGCAAATTATATTTCAAACTCCTAAAACATATGACCAGTGGTGTAGCTAGATTTTAAACATCGGGGGACCAAGTCTTTCGCTGTCGAATTAGGACTACAACTTGTTTTACCATTACTCAACACCATTATTCTCTTTGAAAGAAAAAAAATACCAATATTCTGTTTTGAGATTTAGCCCCTTTCTACCATGAAAGGCCAAAAAAGGGAGAACAAAAAAGTGGGTAAAATAAATATAACACTGATAAAAATAAATATTTTAATGTGAAATATTTACTTTTGTCAAAAAATGTGAAATATTTACTAAAAACATGTGATCAATTGAGTGAAAAAAGGACAAAAATAACACATCAATATAATCAAGAGACATTTTATTATTATTATTATTATTATTATTATTATTATTATTATTATTATTATTATTATTATTATTATTATTATTATTATTATTATTATTATTATTATTATCATTATCATTATATGATGATTTTTTTAAAAGGGTTTCATATGTCAATATATAAGTGCTAAAAATGAAGAAGTGATCAACAAATTTTCTATTTGTTACATACAAAGGAGAATAAACATGGCTACAATTATCAATCAAGTTTGTTTATTTTATAATCATATATATCTTCCTACTTCATGTTGTAGCCAATAACAGGCGTAAGACATTTTTCTCATCCTCTACAATTTTTATTTATTTTTGGTCAAGACATCCTCTACAATTTTATTCTTTATTTTATACTCAATCTTTCATCCCACTTTATCGACATGAATTATTTTATGGTTTACATTATAGCATTTACAGAATGTAATTACGGGGAAGACTGTATAGCTCTAGAAGCTTGTCGCTGGATAGGGAGGTATCAGTGTCTGATATGTTTCAGGGTGGATGGGGTATTGATGGTGCGGCGTGGAGATGGAGGCGAAGGTTGTTTGTGTGGGAGGAGGAGATGTTGGGAGACCTTACGTTACTTCTTCAGAATGTGATTTTGCAGGTACATAAGGCTGACAAATGGAAGTGGACTTTGGAGTCATCTAATGTTTTCTCTGTTAAAAGTGCTTATAATGCCCTTACTTCTCAACCTCCAATTGAATTACTGGTGGCTGTGTCCTCCTTGTGGCATAAAAATGTTCCTTTGAAGGTTGTGCTCTTTGCTTGGCGGCTGTTCCGGGACAGGTTACCTACGAAGGACAATCTTCATCGCCGTGGTGTTTTGGGTCAAGCCTCCATGCTTTGTGTGTCTGTGGGTTGACGGAAACATCAAATCATTTATTTTTACATTGTAATATTTTTGGGTCAATTTGGCATTTCATTAATAGGTGGATTGGCACATCCGCGGCTGCCCCGTTTAATATGTCAGACCATTTCAATCAATTCAGTTTCAGTGGTGGTATATCCAATGTGTGTCGCTCGATCTTACAGGTTATATGG